>Ga0247727_10003154_pt1 | contig 36806 bp, 30 predicted proteins | sample WisWelCaveWW1625_FD_202498 | JGI IMG/M metagenome (GOLD analysis project Ga0247727, IMG submission 202498) | Biofilm microbial communities from Wishing Well Cave, Virginia, United States - WW16-25 | ecosystem: Environmental > Aquatic > Deep subsurface > Groundwater > Cave microbial mat | place...
AACTTTACAGGATTGCGAGGCAGATATGCATTCATCTGCAACCCGAAAGACGTTATGGAAATATTTTTCTTCCATGATATCGCATATCACAACAATGCATTGCTGGGAAATTTTACTGTCAGGCAGGAAGAATTTCTTAATCCCGAATCCGCAGGATACTTTAATAATGTGAGAATCAAAACTCTTGAGCAGCACATTGGTTTTGGAATGAATACGTATGTTACCGGCTCGCTTCAACTATTTGCTGCCATAGGTGCCGGTTATTACAATACAATAAATTGCAAAGAACAAAATTTGTTTCAGTACAGGGAGAAAAGTAATTGTTCCCTGATGCTGATGGCAGGAGTAAAGATTGATATCAAAAGAATACGATAACATCTTTTGTATATCAAATCGGTTCAAGCCTGGTTACTCCAATCCCGCAAACGCGGGATTTTTTGTTTGCAGGCGCCTTTTGTAGTACAAACCACTACACGATAACGTATCTGCTATTACACGATAAGCATAACGGCTACTATTTCACATTTTTTGTCCTCTGCGTTACTTTGTCATATAAATAAACAAGAACCAGAACCATGAAAAACATTTTCACCGCTGTTATCTGTACCTTTCTAATAGGAATGTTTTCGGTAGACTCTTTTTCGCAAATCACCGATGCGCTCAAAATCAGAATAGCAAGAGGCACTTATTCCGATGAAACAATTATCCGTTTTGTGGTTGGTGCTACCAATGACTTTGACGGAGATTATGATGCGTGGAAACTTTTTTCTTTCAACGCGGCTGTTCCGAATATTTTCAGCAAGGATATTGTAAACGATGAACTTTCCATTAACGCGATGCCTCCGCTTACTTTGTCCAACACACAAGATGTATTTCTGAAAATAGGCACCGCAGGAACCTATTCCATCACTCCTGAAGAAACCGGAGCATTTGCTGCAGGCGTTTGCATCATGATGAAAGATTTGGTTACGGGGCAATTATATGATATGAGAACAGTAAACACTTATACTGTTTCACTTCCAGTCATCGCGCAGACAGCGCCTCCGCGTTTCAGGGTTTTCTTTTCTCTCCCCGCATCCATACAAACATCTGACGCAACATGTAATAACTGTGCGGATGGCAACGCAGCAATTACAAAAAACGGAGAAAGCAACTGGCAGTATGCTGTGGTTAATTCAGCAGGCAATACTGTTTCAGCGGGCACTGCACTATCCGGCACACAAAACATTAATGGTCTTGCTTCCGGAAATTACACTATTAACATCACCAGTGATTTTTCATGTGCCGAATCAAAATCTTTTGTGATAAGCGTAACACCTATTATTCTTCCTGTAACACTTGTCGGTTTCAATGCCGCGGCTGAAGGAAATTCGGTAAAGGTTTTGTGGAGTACAGCCTCTGAAAATAACAGCGATTATTTTTCTGTGGAACGCTCAAAGGACGGAAAACAGTTTGAAGAAATAGGAACAGTAAATGCGGCAGGAAATTCTTCTGAAGAAAAGAAATATAATCTGTATGATGAAAATCCATACAGCGGAACATCCTATTATAGATTAAGGGAAACAGACAGAAATGGAAGTTCAACGTACAGCGAAGTTGTTTCAGTGAATGTTCAAAATGAAAATTCAATAAATGTGTACCCGAATCCTGCTTCTTACTATTTACACATTACCCTTTCAAACAGCAAAGAAAAAGAATCTGTTGTCGTAATAAAAGATGTTCTCGGAAGAGAATGTTATTCCCAAAAAGTAATTCCCGCGTCAGATAATGAAACCATTCGGATAAATCTCAGCGCTGCATTCTCGCGCGGGATTTATTTTGTTGCTGTATCAAACGAACAAAAAACAGTCGAACAAAAAATAATTATCAATTAAAAATAATAAACATGAAAAACATTTTCACTTCATTCTGCGCTGCGCTTGGCATGCTGGCGCTGATAGCAACAGTACACGCTCAGAAAATCAATGTTTCGTGTATGGGTAATAATGTTGAATTTTCAAAAGACACGGCTGCACAGTTAAAATTATTTACAGGAATATGCCGCGAGGGGAAAACATACCTCCATTGGAATGTCGCTAACCAGCATGCCGATGGCATTTATATTATTTACCGTTCTCTTGACGGAGAAAAGTATTCATTGGTAGGTCAGAAAAGGGGCATAGGTGTTCCTATCTCGCAGGACATTGCCTATTATTTCACAGATGAATATTCATGTGACGAAACGATGTACTATAAACTTCTTCATGTCAGCAAGGATAAAAGTTTTGTTATGAGCGAGACAATCATCGTGGCTGCCGAAACCGGCAACTATTTTACCGAAGTAAAATAATGCTAATGTTTTATAAAAGGATAATAGAATTGATCAAATCGCTGTGTAAGAAAATTACAAACAGTAAAACATGGCAAGGAGAACTAAGGGCGAAGCACGAATGGAAAGGGTAAATGGCTAAAGAAAAATCAATTTTATTTCTTTCCTCCCAACGCTTGTTCTGCCTTTACAAGGTTTGCCTGCACGTTTTGATTGACAGGATTTATCGCCAGAGATTTTTTGTAATACTCAATGGCATCTTTTAAGTTTCCAAGATTGTGATTGATGGCGCCCAGATTTCCAAGTGCATCGGCATTGTTCGCGTCATACTTTAGTGCCTGCTCAAAATATTTTTTCGCATTGGCGTAATCCTTCCGTTCAAAATAAATAACGCCTGCGTTGTTTGCCGCACTGGTGTATTCAGGAGAAACTTTCAATGTGTGCTCGTAGACTTTAAGCGCGTTATCCTTGTTGCCCATTCCATAGTAAGAAACTCCTGCATTGTAAAGTGCTTCGGTATTATCGGGAAGGATTTCAATTGCCTTTTTATAATATACAATTGCTTTTTGAAAAAACGCAATACGTTTATTCGGGTCTGTTGCTTTTTCTCCCATTTCACGATAAGAAGAACCCAAAGCACTTTCCGCTCTTGAACTGTTTGGTGTTGCTTCCACTCCTGATGCAAACAGCGAAAAATTATCTTTCCAGTCCTTGTTTCGTGTGAATGTTTTGAAGGAGAATAAAACGACAACTATTCCTGTTATTCCAAGCAAAATGTTTTTCCCAAAGCGGTTTAGCAGGAACGGAACAGCAATGCAAAATGACAGAGAAGGAGCAAATAAAAACCGCTCTCCCATAGTTGCGCCAATCATGATAAAGATGTTGGACACCACCGACATGGTGATGAAGAAAAATAAAATGCAGTATGCAAAAATATTTTTTCTTTTGAAATTTATTAACGCAAAAATTCCAAGGGCAGAAAAACTCACTAGTGTTATAATGACGTTTATGTCCGAGAAAGAAACAATCGGAATTTGATTAAAAGAATAATCCCATGAAAGCGGGTGAGGGTAGAAGAGAAGTAAAATATATTTCCCGAGAATAAAAATTGCGGTTGCGATTCTGTCGGATTCGGTAGTTGCGGCTACAAGCGCATTATTTACAACTTTCATTTTCTCCGCGAAGGTTACGGTTTCGAGAACAGAACTTCGGATGAGCATGTAAATTCCAAACGCAGAAGCAAACGAAACAAACCCTAAGGCAATTTTTTTCAGTGGAACATCTCGGAAGAAATATACAGTAAGCGGGATGATGGCGAGAAATGTAACTGCCACCTCTTTACAGAGAATAGAGAGGAAGAAAAACAAAACGCTGAAGACAAAATATTTTTTCGCTTTCTCGTCAGCGTGTTTCAGAATGAAAAAAAGAGCGAGTTCAAGGAAAATAAAATTCAGTATGTCATCTCTGCCCTTAATGTTTGCCACTGCTTCGGTGTGGATGGGGTGTGCGGCAAAAAGAAGCGTAATGAGAAAAGGAATTGAGAATTGGGAATTAGTAATAGAAAACGTATGAAAAGAAAAATTCTGAAACAGTTTTTGCATTAATCGATAAAGAAGCACGCACGATAACGCAAATAGTAAAACATTTATGAAATGCCCTGTATGCGAATTATTTCCGAAGAATTGTTTTTCAATAGCGTATATAATAGATACCACAGGGCGGTAGGATTGGTCATTATGCCCTGTGAATCCATAAATGAAACTATGGTTGAGAATACTTTTTATTCCGCTGAATCCCGCCTGAACGTCTTTATTTTTCAGATACACCACATCATCGTCCAGCACATAGCCGTGATTCAGCGTGTTTGCGTAAAGAAGAAATGCAAAAGCAAAAATGAAAATGGAAACGTAGCGGTCTTTTTTGCCGGAAGAAGTTTTGCTCTTTGCCTTTTGAGGAGAAGGGGAGAGGGGCTTCTTTTTTTTACTCATTCAGCCAGAACGATGATTTTGTTTTTCAGAACTTCTACCACACCGCCTTTCACCGGAAATGAATGAGTTTGTTTCTGTTCATCCACTACTTTCACTACTCCTTTTTTCAGGGAAGAAATAAGCGGGGCGTGATTTTTAAGAACTCCAAATGAGCCCGCTGAGCCGGGTAGTTTTACGGATTTAACTTCTCCGCTGAAAAGTTTTTTGTCGGGAGTGATGATTTCTAAAAGCATAAGAGATGTTTTATACTGCGCAGATGAATACTTGGCTGTCCTTGTTTCCGCAAAAATGGAACAGCGATTTGAAATTCACCGTTGCGATGATATAATTATTTTTTGCTGATTTATATTCTTCTTCAATGGAAACGATTTCTAATTTTTCAATTTCGCTTTTATTCGCGAAGCGCACATAAACTTTGATATTGAAATCTGTGTCAAGCAATTTAGATGTATCGGGCGCACTTCCGTTTCCGTTCATGAATTTTTTCAACTTCTTGTACCCGTAGCGGTAATTATAAGTGAGCGCAGAAATATCCGAGAGCACTGCGCTGCCGGTAGGATGACTGCCCGCTCCTTTGCCTGTGAAGGTTTGCTTGCAGGAAAACGCTCCTTCCACTTCCACCGCGTTATATTCATACAGTACATTAAAGAGTTCTGAAGATTTATCTATGAAATGCGGCATTACATACACACGATATTTATCTCCGATTTTTTCTGCGCGTGTAAGAAGTTTGATGCGCAATCCCTTTTCTTTCGCGTACAAAATATCTTCGTAACGGATATTCTGAATTCCGAGATTCATGATTTGTTCGGGCTTCAGCAACAGTCCGAACGCATGAACAGCAATGAGAAGGATTTTATACTTCGCATCACATCCTGAAACATCCAGCCATGGGTCTGCTTCCGCGAAACCGCTCGCCTGCGCGTCTTTCAGAATTTCTCCGTAGTCTTTTCCTTCCAGTTCCATTCTTGTGAGAATGTAATTGCAGGTTCCATTTAGAATTGCGCGTACACTTTGCAGCAATTCATTGTCGTAATACTCTTCAAGGTTTCTGAGGATGGGAATACTTCCGCCAACAGAACCTTCGTAAATGAGAGCAACATTATTCTCCTGCTGAAGTTTGAAAAGAGCGAGAAAATTTTTAGCCAGCATCTCTTTGCTCGCGCTCACCACGCTCACACCGTTTTTCATAGCGGTGCTCACAATTTCAAAAGCGGCATCGGTATCGCTGATTAGTTCCACCACCACATCTAAATCTTTTCGGGAAAGAATATCTTTTTTATCGAATGTAAAGCGACCCGCATCCAGCCTGCGGGTTTTATTTTCATCCTTTACGCAAATTTTTTCAATAGTCGCCTCTAAACTTTGGGATTGATTCAGCACATCATAAAGCCCCTGACCTACACAGCCGAAACCAAATAAACCGAGAGATATTTTTTTGTTTCCCATAGCGGATGGCGAATTTACGAAAAGTCTGAGAAGTCCTATTTCCTATATTCGCCTTTCAAAACCAGAGTTCAATGAAAAAAATACTGCTGTTTTTATTCCTCACCACATTATTTGGTTGCGGACAAAAAGAAACGGAAAATAAAACTCAAATCTCAAAACCTATGGCAGAAAAGAAAAACAAGAAAGCAACAGGCATCGGTGGAATTTTCTTCAAATGCAAAGACGCGAAAAAGATGAGAGAATGGTATGGAAAAAATCTCGGACTCGTCACGAATGAATACGGCTCAGTATTTGAATTCAGAAACTCGGATAAGCCCGAGCAGAAAAACTTCCTGCAGTGGAGTCCGTTTTCAGAAAAAACAAAATACTTTGAGCCATCTGAAAAGGAGTTCATGATAAATTATCGTGTAGAAAATATCAAAGCGCTGGTAGAGGAACTTAAAAAAGCAGGCGTGCAGGTGGTGGATTCAATAGAAGCGTTTGACTACGGCAAATTCGTTCACATCATGGATCCCGAAGGAAACAAACTCGAATTGTGGGAACCGGTAGACAGCGTGTATGAAAAAATGGGTGGCGGGAAAACGACTCATTAGAAAGCCCACCCCGATCTTCCCGAAGGGAAGGAGAAAAAAATCCAATAACGTTTGTATAAGTCCTCCCTAACGGGGAGGATTTAGGAGGGGCTTTTCTTCCACTTAATATTACACCCAATGCTCGGCTTCTGCTCGGCAGGAATAGATTTTCCGGCAAGCAGCAAATCAAGAGCGTTACGAATATCTTTTCCTGTAACAGGAATTCCATTTGAAGGTCGGGAATCATCCAACTGCCCGCGGTAGACGAGTTTCAAATCTTTATCATAAATAAAAAAATCAGGCGTGCAGGCGGCATCATACGCGCGCGCAACTTTCTGCGACTCATCAAATAAATAAGGAAAAGAATACCCGAGCGATTTTGCTTCCTGTTTCATTTTCTCGGGAGAATCTTCCGGGAAATTCACAACATCATTTGAAGAAATCGCAATAAAAGAAATTCCTTCAGGGATATAATCATTAGCAAGTTTCACCAGTTCTTTGTTCACGTGCTTCACAAACGGACAATGGTTGCAGATGAACATGATGACAGTTGCTTTACCAGATTTTAAATCACTAAGCGAAAGATTTTTTCCAGAAACCGTATCAGGTAAAGTAAAATCATGCGCAACTGTACTGAGCGAAATCATAGTGGAAGGAGTAACAGCCATAAATTATTATTTTACAATAAAACTTTTTACTCCGTTCAATTTGCTGCCCTTTATTTTTGCAAAATACATTCCCGAATTCAGCGCAGGATTCAATTTATAAACAGATTGTCCTTCCAATGTTTTGCTGAACACGAGTCGCCCTGTTATATCAATTATTTCCAGCCGAAGTGGTTCGTTCAGAATATTTTTTTCTAATTGTATGGTGAATGTCCCGTTATTCGGAGAAGGAAATAATTCAATTTCTAAATCATTTGCCTGATGCTCTTGTGTTTCAAGCAATATGCTTAGAGTAGTTTCCCATATTCCTCTTCCGAAAGTTGCTACGTATGCTTTATCAAGTACCACATTAAATTCAATATCGGAGACAATCACATTCGGCAGGCCTAAACTTTCATCTATCCATGTGCTGGAGGAAACATCAAACCTAAAAATTCCAAAGTCGGTTCCGGCAAGCAAGGCATTGCTTCCGGGCGCTGTTTTTATACAATTGACAGGAGCATTTGGTAAGTTGAAAGAAATATTCTGCCAAGTTGTTCCACCATCAGTTGTTCTGAAAACTTTCACTCCCGGAACAAGTCCTGCCATTGCCACGCATGCTGTGTTCGCATCGGTTTGGCTTACATCAATGCTCGTATAATAAAGCGAATCTGGAAGAGTAGAAGTAATATCTGTCCATGTGCTTCCGCCATTCGTTGTGCGGTAAACTCCTCCGGGTGAAGTGAATTCAAAACGTATTCTCCGCGCTGCGTAAATCACACTTGCGTTTGAATTGGCTACTGCCAAAGCAGACATTTCATTATCATTTATTCCGTTTGGCGGCAAAGGCGACAAACTCGACCAACTATTTCCTCCATCCGTTGATTTTGTAACAGCGGTAGTAAATCCCGCATACATGGTTCCGTAATTATTATAATCCGCGACAATGGGAGTAACCCACTCGCCATTTTCACCGTTCACATTTGTTCCGGGATCATTGCCTGTGACTCCGCCATCCAGCGACAAATAAAAATTACCGTACTGACTTGAGCCAATAATCGCATTATCATTTATCGGATCTAAATAATTATCCATGCCGTCTCCTCCAAATATTGAACTCCATGTTGTGCCATCAAAATAAAATGTGCAATTGTCCTGAGCTCCTGCAACTAATCTTCCGGTAGTATTTCTCGAACTGGAGAGGCGGTAAAAAGAAGTAACCGCCATGCCACTGCTGATATTCGTCCACGCGGTAGGCCACGGAATACTGTTGTTTGCGTCTATCCATGTTTGTGTAATAATGCTGTCAGTTCTGTAAAGCCCTCCATCGTTGCAGACAAAAATATTTCCGGTGGATGGCTGCGTTTCGATGAAATGAATATCAGCATGAACGGTGGGACCGTAATTCAACGTCCAGTGCGCGGCAGGGTCAAATGTTACACCGCCATCAGAGGAAGCCCAGACATTTATTCCGCCCACGTATATATTATTTTTATTCTGAGGGTTCACGCAGAACCCCAAATCGTATGTGCCCTGTCCGCCACTTGAAGTGCCTTCATCGTACGTAAGCAAATTCACGCTGCCATTATTGACGAGATTCCATGTTGCTCCTGCGTTTGTGGATTTATAAATGCCGTGCGTTCCATCAAACTCATCTACCGCGAATGCATAAACAAAATTATTATCGGAAGGAGCGATGGCAATTTTGATTCGCTGCACATCTCCTGTTGCGGGAACGCCCGTGTTTAAAATTGTCCATGTCGCGCCAAAATTTGTTGACTTATAAATTGCGGCAGAGCCGATATTGGATGCAGCGAGCCAACCGGTTGCAGCATACAACGTAGATGGGTTCGCAGGGTCTTGCACCAAATCCCAGAATAAAGAGTCAAGTGTTTTCGTCCAGGAAGTTCCGCCATTTGCGGATGTGTACATTCCGCTCACACCGCATGCAGCCAATTGATTGCTGTTGGCGGGGTTCACCACTATTTTTCGAATGAGCGAAACATCTCCATCCGTTAACTGGAAACTTAATCCGGTGGGCGTCCACGTTGCACCGCCATCTGTCGTTTTATACACACCCAATCCGTAATGTGTATTGCGTTTGCGCCAGTCGATGTTCAGCGCCACATCCACGTATTCAAAATCGCAAAGAGAAATGTACATGGTGTTCGGGCTGTTCGGGTCAATACAAATATCACTGATGCGCGTGATGGGCAGATTATCCGTAAGCGGAGTCCAACTCACGCCATCATCGGTGGTTTTCCACAAGCCGCCTTGCGCAACGCCAATGAAATAGGTTGCAGGAATAGTAGGGTGAAAAGCGATGCAATTAATTCTGCCGATTCCGTTTTCCATGTAGCCGGTCATATTGGTTGGAACCGCAAACGGACCTACCGGAGTCCACGTAGCGCTGGAAAACTTTGAAGAAGAAGAGATTTGTTTTTGCGAAGCGACTCGTATGGCTTCATTAATATAAATCGCAGGGTCGCCCAATTCACCTTGCCCGTTGGTTTTTTTCTCCATGTCGCTTTCCCAGCGTTTGTAATATTTCCAGTGCTTGGCTTTTGTGAGGTCGGTTGTTTTTGACCAGTCATCAAATCGCTTCTGCATTTCCTTGAATGAAATCTTTTTTGCCGGAGCAGAACTTTTCAAAAACTCCTGAGCGTTTAAAAATGTAATGCTCGTTATAAGAATGAGAAGCGCGGAATAAAAATTTAATAATCGCATGATGGAAGAATTAGTAAAATGAAATCAAATGTAAGAAAAAGGGAGCGAAACCAATTCCTTACAAACTCCCCGTTCTTCCCCCATCCACAGGAAGATTTATTCCATTGATATAAGAAGCGGCTGGTGAAGCAAGAAATGCAACTGCGTTTGCAATTTCAGAAGCATCGGCAAATCTTCCGGCAGGAATTTCTTTCAGCCATTCGTGTTCTTCTTCTTTTGCCGATGTTCCCGATTTTTTTGCTCTCGCATCAATCAAAGTATGCAGGCGTTCTGTATTTGTTGCTCCGGGTAAAATATTATTTACTGTAATTCCAAACTGCCCGAGTTCTCCCGCTAAAGTTTTTGCCCAACTTGCCACAGCCCAGCGCGTGGTGTTTGAAACTCCCAATCCCTTTATTGGTTGTTTAACTGAAGTGGAAATAATATTTATGATGCGCCCGTATTTTTCTTTTTTCATTCCGCCAACTACTGCCTGCGTGAGAATATGATTACAGAGTAGGTGATTTGAAAATGCCTGCGTGAATTCTTCTGTCTTCGCGTCAAGGATGGGACCTCCGGCAGGACCACCGGTATTATTCAAAAGAATGTGAATAATATTTTTTTTCGTGTATGCTTCAATTTTCTTTTTCAGTTCATCGGGCTTTGTATAGTCAGCAACAATATAATCGTGTTTTTGTTTTTTAGTTATGTCCAGTTCTTTAACAACTTCTTTCAGTTTGTTTTCATCCCGTGCAAGAAGAATAACATTCGCGCCCAGTTTTGCGATTTCAATGGCGGATGCTTTCCCGATTCCCTGCGTGCTGCCGCAGATAAGCGCGTTTTTATTCTTTAAATCTAAATTCATTTTGATTCAGTAATTACGATTTTGTTAATCTTATCTCCTGCTTTTATTTTATCAATCACATCCAGTCCTTCTGTCACTTTTCCGAAGCACGTATGTGCTCTGTCCAAATGCGAAGTATTGTTTCTGCTGTGACAAACGAAAAATTGTGAACCACCGGTATCCTTTCCTGCATGCGCCATGCTTAGCACACCTTTGTCGTGATATTGATTTCCCCCATCGGTTTCGCAATTTATTTTGTAGCCAGGACCACCGCTGCCTGTTCCTGTCGGACAACCGCCCTGAATTACAAAATCAGGAATCACCCTATGAAAATTCAATCCATCGTAATATCCTTTCTCGCTTAGTTTAATAAAATTTGCAACTGTGTTCGGAGCGTCTTCGTGAAAGAAATCCACTTTCATTACGCCTTTTGCCGTATGTATTTCTGCTTTCTTCATTACAAATAATTTTGACAAAAGTAAAACAAAGTACGATGTGATTACCTTTGTCTATGATTAATCTTGGAGAGTTCAATACGCTTGTAATCGCAAGGCGGATGGAACAGGGTTTTTATCTTGAAGATGATTCAGGCGAAAGTGTTTTGTTGCCGAACCGCTATATTCCTGAAGGCGCTTCGATTGGCGATACGCTGAACGTTTTTATCTATAATGATTCAGAGGATAGAATCATTGCGACCACGCTTAATCCGAAACTTATACTCAACAAGTTTGCGTGTTTGAAAGTTGTACTTGTTACAGATCATGGCGCGTTCATGGACTGGGGTTTGGCGAAAGATATTTTTGTCCCGTTCCGCGAGCAGGTTAAAAAAATGGAAGAAGGCGATACGTATATTGTTTGTCTTTATCTGGATGAAGCCACGAACAGATTAGCGGCTTCCAGCAAGGTAAATAGGTTTCTCAAGAATGAAAACATCGAAGTAAAAGAAAAAGAAGAAGTGGAATTGCTCATAGCGGAAATAACAGACATAGGAGTTAACGTAATCATCAACGACCGCTATAAAGGAATACTATATCAGGATGAAATTTTTCAGACGCTCAATTATGGTGAACGCGTGAAGGGCTATATCAAAAAAATAAGAGAGGACAATAAAATAGATGTGAGTCTGCAGAAATCCGGCTATGAAAATGTGCTGCCGAATGAGAAAAAAATTCTTGACAAGTTAAATCAGAACAGTGGTTTTCTGAAACTGAATGATTATAGTTCTCCCGAAGAAATCACAGAGATTCTTGAAATGAGCAAGAAAACTTTTAAGAAAGCAATTGGCTCGCTTTTCAAACAGCGAATTATCCGGATAGAAGAAAAGGGGATTTATCTAAACAAAAAATAAAAAGCCCATCCCCATCCCTTCCCGAAGGGAAGGGAGAAAAATAAATTCTGTTTCATGTTGAAAGTCCTCCCCTTCGGGGAGGATTTAGGAGGGGCTACTTCTTCCCAATTTTCCTGCAATGAACCCTGTTGTCCAAGCCGCCTGAAAATTAAACCCACCTGTTACTGCGTCAATATCTAAAACCTCTCCGGCAAAATAAATTCCAGGACAAACTTTGCTTTCCATAGTTTCAAAAGAAGCCTCATCCAATGAAACTCCTCCACAGGTAACAAACTCTTCCTTGAAAGTTGTTTTGCCCTCTGCTTTGTAACAATCGTTTACGAGAGTGTTGATGATTTTATTTAAACTTTTTTTAGCGAGTTGATTCCATGTTGTTTCAGCATCAATTTCATTTTTCTCCAGAAAGAAAAGCCACAACCTGTTTGGTAATTGAAATGGGTTTTTATTTCCGATTTGTCTTTTCCCTATGGTTTTAATTTCTGTTTCCATAAAATTTCTTGCTTCTGTTTCGCTTTTGTCTCCAAGCCAGTTCACCAGAATTTCAAATTTGTAATTCATTGCATGCAGTTCGCGCGCTCCCCATGCTGAAAGTTTCAAAATAGCCGGACCGCTCATTCCCCAGTGAGTAATCAACAAAGCGCCATTGCTTGTAAGGGTTGTTCCCTTTATTTTTACCGAGACAGGAGTTGCAACGACACCCATCAGTTTTTTTATCGACTCATTCGGCATATTGAAAGTGAAGAGCGATGGAACAGGCGGAACGATGGTGTGTCCGAGTTCTTTCAGCCAGTTGAACCCTTCCATCTTCGGGCTCCCCCCTGAAGCGATAATTATTTTGTCTGCGTGAATTTCTTTATTGCCTGCAATTAAAGAAAAACCATTTTCTTTTTTCTCAATTTTAGAAATTGAAATTCCTTTTTGAATTTTTACTCCAAGTTTATTCGCTTCGCCCATTAAGCAATCAATAATCGTTTGGGAATTATTGGTGACAGGAAACATGCGGTTGTCTTCTTCTGTTTTCAGTTTCACGCCTCTTCTCTCAAACCATTCCACTGTATCTCTGGTGCTGAACTGGTAAAAAGATTTTTTTAATTTTTTTCCTCCGCGCGGGTAAAACTTTGCAAGACGTGAATTTTCAAAACAGGCGTGTGTTACATTACATCTTCCTCCTCCAGAAACTTTTACTTTCGCAAGAAGTTTATCTGATTTTTCGAGAAGGATAACTGAAGATTCGGGATGGTGTTTTTTACAAGAGAGAGCCGCAAAAAATCCGGCAGCGCCTCCGCCAATTACAATGACATTCATTATCCAGCGAAGTACGAATTTTTTACGAACATACGAACTACGAATTTCCCCTCTCCTTGAGGAGAGGGGCAGGGGTGAGGCTAATCTTTCGGATATAACGCTCCCGCTTTTTGCTGCGATACGCGAATCCCTTTTATAAGTGCCGAACTGAATCCAGCGTGTTCCATTTCATTCAATCCTGCAATCGTACATCCCTTTGGAGAAGTTACTTTGTCAATTTCATTTTCGGGATGAGAATTATTTGTAAGAAGAAGCGAAGCAGCGCCTTTCGCTGTTTGTGCCGCCATGCGCAATGCGTCTTCTGCGTGAAACCCGATTTCCACTCCGCCTTGCGAAGCCGCGCGGATTGCTCTCAGGAAAAATGCAATGCCGCAGGCGTTAAGCGCAGTGGCGGAAGTCATCAGTTCTTCGTGAATTTCTATCGTGACGCCAACCGTATCAAAAATAGATTTCACCAGCGACATGTTTTCTTTTGAAGCGCTGGAGGAAGCAATGCACGTCATTGACTGCTGAATAGCAATGGCTGTATTCGGCATCGCGCGGACAACTTCCACTTGTTTTCCTAATCGTGAACTGAAATCTTTCGAAGTCACTCCGGAAACAACAGAAATTAAAATATGTTTCTTCGGGTCAACCGCTGGTTTTATTTCGTCAAGCAATGCGTTCAACTGCTGAGGAAGAACGGCAATCACAATCAATTCATTTGCCGCAACGGCAGAAGGATTTTTGTCACTCACCGTAAATCCCAGTTTCGAAATTTCAGAAAGATGAGATTTGTTTCTGCGTGTGATGGTGATTTCTTTGGCTTTGTACTTGCCTGCTTTCGCCAATCCTTTTGCCAGCGACAATCCGATGTTGCCTGCACCAAGGATGGCGATTTTTGGTTTGGAATTTTTCATAGGAAAGAGTTAAGAAGCAAAACTAAAATAATCCTGCGAGAGTGCTGTCATCCACAATATTCGGTAAAGTTACTTTAAGATTTTTGCTTCTCTTCATTTCGCGTTCAATGGCGAAGATGGCCTCTTTGTTTCTTGCCCAACTTCTGCGTGCGATGCCGTTGTTCACATCCCAGAAAAGCATTGACTTCAATCTCCGCTCTGAATCTTTTGTTCCGTCCAACACCATTCCGAACCCTCCGTTAATCACCTCTCCCCATCCGACACCGCCACCGTTGTGAAGCGAAACCCATGTTGCCCCGCGGAAAGAATCTCCCACAAAATTCTGTACTGCCATATCTGCGGTGAACTGCGAACCGTCATAAATGTTTGCTGTTTCGCGGAAAGGAGAATCTGTTCCTGAAACATCGTGATGGTCTCTTCCTAAAACAATAGGAGCGGAAATTTTTTTCTTTTTAATCGCATCATTGAATGCTTTGGCAATTTTTATTCTTCCTTCCGCATCAGCGTATAGAATTCTCGCCTGCGAGCCAACAACTAATTTATTTTTCTGCGCTTCTTTTATCCAGCGGATATTATCTGCTAATTGCTGTTTGATTTCTTTTGGTGCTTTTATAAAAATATTTTCTAAAACTTTTGTAGCAATCTTATCAGTGATTTTCAAATCTTTCGGATTAGCGGAAGTACAAACCCATCGGAAGGGACCAAAACCAAAATCAAAACACATTGGTCCCATTATATCCTGAACGTAAGACGCATATTTGAAATGTGTTTCATCTTTCATTATATCTGCACCTGCACGACTTGCTTCGAGGAGAAAAGCATTTCCGTAATCAAAGAAATACATTCCTTGCGAAACAAGTTTGTTGATGGCATTCACCTGCCGAACTAAACTTTTCTGAACTTCAGTTTTGAACTGTGCGGGATTTTCAGCGAGCATTTTCTTTCCATCTTCAAAAGAAATTTCTGCCGGGTAATATCCGCCAGCGTAAGGATTGTGCAATGAAGTTTGATCAGAACCCAATTCCACTTTCACATTTTTCTCTGCAAATTTTTCCCAGAGGTCAACGATATTTCCCTGATACGCAAGTGATATCGCCTCCTTATTATTTCGCGCAACTTCAATTCTCTCTACAAGTTTATCCAGATCAGAAAATATTTCATCCACCCATCCCTGCGAATGGCGCGTATGTGTTGCTTTTGGATTTATTTCGGCAATCACGGCAATCGCTCCTGCAATTACTGCGGCTTTGGGTTGAGCACCGCTCATTCCGCCAAGTCCTGAGGAAACAAAAACTTTTCCTTCCAGATCAGTTTTCCCTTTAGAAATTTTTCTTCCTGCATTAAGAAGCGTAATGGTTGTTCCGTGCACAATTCCCTGCGGACCGATGTACATAAACGAACCCGCAGTCATTTGCCCGTATTGCGTAACACCAAGCGCGTTGAATTTTTCCCAATCATCTTGTTTTGAATAATTCGGAATCATCATTCCGTTTGTAACAACAACACGAGGCGCGTCTTTGTGCGAAGGGAATAATCCAAGCGGATGTCCTGAATACATCACAAGCGTTTGTTCATCCGTCATTGTTGCGAGATATTTCATCGTGAGAAGATATTGCGCCCAGTTTTGAAATACAGCACCGTTTCCTCCGTAAGTAATTAGTTCGTGTGGATGTTGCGCTACAGCATAATCTAAATTATTCGAGAGCATGTGCATGATGGCTCCCGCTTGTTTTGATTTGAACGGATACTCTGAGATCGGGCGCGCGTAAATTTTGTAATCAGGACGAAAGCGATACATATATATACGCCCGTATTCTTTCAACTCATCAGAAAATTCTTTTGCGAGAACAGGATGAAATTTTTTAGGAAAATATCTCAGCGCGTTTCTTACCGCAAGTTTTTTTTCTTCGGCAGATAAAATATCTTTTCGTTTGGGGGCGTGGTTGAGTGTTACATCATACGTTTGAACTCCCGGGAGTTTTTCAGGAATTCCTTGTCGAATTGCTTTTTGGAATTCTTTTGTTGTCATTTTATTTTTCCTGATAATATAATTTATCTTCTTTTATTATCCTCCAGTATTTAAATAATCGACAATTAAGCTTTGAGTCGTCAGGCGTAAATATTTTTTCATACCTCATCATTGTGCAATCATTTTTTATCAAAACAATTTTTTCCTTTGACACTGCCAATAATTGTAAGCCTTGCCTCTCACACAAATTTTTTCCAAACTCAGGCTCATCAGCAATCGTAAAGATTAAAGAAAAAGAAACAATAAAGCATAAATACAATATTTTATTTTTCCCTGCAAGGGTTTTAATTAAATAAAGTGCTGAGAGTCCGTAGAAAAATATTAAAGATAGTGTTATGGGAATAACTGTATCGTATCTAAGAATATTTGGACGATACTCTTTATATCCCCCAAGTGGAAGCAAGACGATGTAAAAATAAATAAATAATCCTATCCATTTAAATAGACTTAATATTTTTTTTGCTTCAGAAGCGGGGTTATTTTTTTTGATTAGAAAAAAATTAAGACAAGCGCCTGCCAATAACAATGGAAATCCTAGTTTTTGAGTTAGTAAATAATATATTCCTGCTGGAATTCTAATGTATCGCTGATATGTTGAAACCTCAGCCGCTGCTGTATATGAATTATTTTTATTTATATACAATGAATATATACTCAAAATACATATTACAAAAAAAAATAGATAATGGAGAGGAATTCTTTTTACTGCTGACAAAACACGATGAATAGACGTAGTAGGAACAAACTCGCGGTAATGCTTGCTAATTTGACTTATAACAAACAGAAGGGATGCGATTAAGATTATTCCAGGAGTTAATGGTCCGACATAACACATTATGATCGACAAAATAAAGAGTAAAACCTTTATAATAATATTTGTGGGGAACTTTATTATAAAATACTTTTCTAAAAAAAACGACAGAAAAAAAAGAAGTAGCAAGGCACAAGGCAAAGCATAAAAAAATGTATACGTGATTGAAGGGTCGATTATTCCCATATATCCTTTATATCCATTTGTTTGAAAAAGCGGGACGATTAATACTGCAGAGATTAAAAACTCTTTTCTGAATATATTTTTTCCTCCAGAAATATAAAATGCAAGCAAAAGAATGATGCCTTCTTGAATAATTATTTTTGCAAGGGCGCAGGATAAATAGACGCTGTCAATAGGGGAAGCAAACTGTTGAATGGCCAAAGGGACAGTCTTGAAATACTCAGAAAAAATTAAATAACCGAAGAAACGATTTGGGTTGGGATGGAATTCATTTTTTGTAATAACAGATAATCCCAGTGGATCATTAAAGATTTTTTTTACATCATCTGCAGGCAGAATGCTTTCAGCCATATCACCATACAGCGGCATATTTAAATGCTGCAAAAATGAATACCCAATGTCCGATATTAAAAAAAGGAACAATAAATAATATATAATTCGTGTAGGCATTTAACATTCTTTCTGCTCGTTGGTCATTTTATAACTTTATACAAATGATACTTTATTGTTTGGATATTTACTTTTTCAGTTTTAATATCCGAGGGAAGTTGATTTTCAGATTCCAAAAGTAAATAATCGTGTTTGGGCAAAATTCCAGCATCCTGGCAAATATAGTAATGACGAACTAAATACTCCTGCAGAGGCCACACTTTCCATAATTCTTTTGTAGAGCCCAATATAGTTTCTTTCGGCACACTTTTCCCTATTAAATGGACATCGTGAATCATATCTGCATCTCTTGAAGGTTTTCCGATTTCTAAAAAAGAAAAAGCAAATACAACTACGAGTGACAATATAGAAATAATTCGAAAAATTCTGAACGAAACACGCTGAACATTTATTTTTTCAATCCAATAAGATAACCAAGGCGCAGAAATCACCGCTAACGAAATGGCATAATACGGAAATGAAGTAACAAGATAGAATCCCCGCTGCTCCATCGTTATCATAAGGGGAAACGATGCGGACATTCCAATTAATAATAAAAATAAAATATGTTTTTTGAAAAAGAGCACACCCTTGTTTTCTTTTTTGATTTTCCATTTTGCAATGGCTGCGATGCTAACAGATAATATAATTAGGGGAAGAAGTTCTGAAAGCATACGCATTAGCAGGTAAAATCTGCTACTAATTTCTTCTGCGTTTTGTATGCTGTTAAGCACTCGGTTGTTCATGTAGGCACTTAAACTTTGATGGGCGGAATCGCTTTTCATAAGAAGAAAATAAATTAAGAACGGGACGAGAAGCAACGCAAGCGAAGCGACCAGCATTTTTCTTAAAGAAATATTTTTATAAATAAGCCATCCCAAAAACACTGCGGCAAAAGGAAACATACCCTGAAATCCTTTTGTAAGGGAAGCGAGAAAAATAAAAATACCCGATAGGATAATCCAACCAAGCGACTGATTCTGAAAAAAGCGAATAAGAAAAATAATTGCGAATAAATCAAAAATCCCCATTGTGTTTTCAAGCATATTGTTTGAATAAGCCCAGAAGCAAACAGGAATTGTAATCCAAAACAGTACAGGAAGCCAACTCAATTTTTTTATTTCATTTTCATTCTTGAAAATAATTCTCCACAGAACTATAATTAAACCAGAAGTTATGAGAGCAGAGAGGAAGGAATAAAGCCGTTCGACATAAATACTGTCTCCAAATAGTTTGAAAAATAAAGATTGAATCCCGAACCCAAGTGGCGGCTGTTGGTCAAAAAAGGAATAAAGTGTTGTGCTGAAATGGGGATGCCAGAAACTTCCTAGCCCTTCTGATAAATTTTTTGAAATGCAGGCATAAAGAAGCCCGTCCATAAACATTCCGTCTTTTAGTAGAGTTGGAAGTATGAGTGCGCATAAAACAGCAGATGTAAAAATCCAGAAAGGAAAGTGTTTACTTTGAATCATGGAATTTATTTTTTCTTTCCCTCAACAATGCCCGTCTTCTTGTTATATCCATACGGACAATGTTTACACCCGCTCATGCAACAAATACCTCGCTTAAGATGATATTTTTCAGTGAAGATGATGAATCCTTCTTCGCTCATATAATAATCTTCGGGGCCGAGATTAGGATTGCTGAGATTCTCTGTCATAGAAAACAAATTTACTAAATTTGAGAGTGAAGATTCCTCTGAAAAAATTTTCTAATGCATTCGTTTCCTCTTCAGGAATAAACCTGTTTGTCCTTCGTCTCGATAAAATTCATCCTCACATCAGCGGGAATAAGTGGTACAAGTTGAAATATAATTTAGAAGAAGCGAAGCGGCAGAAAAAAGATACGCTGCTTACTTTTGGCGGAGCATATTCAAATCACATAGCGGCCACTGCTGCAGCGGGAAAAGAATTTGGGTTTAAGACCGTTGGAATAATTCGCGGAGATGAATTGGGCGAGAACGAAAACCCAACTCTTCGCTTTGCGAAAGAATGCGGAATGGAATTTCGTTTCGTTTCAAGAGAAGAATACAAAAATAAAAACACCTCTGAACTTATTCGCTCAATCACTTCATCACTTGCTAATTTTTACCTTCTTCCTGAAGGCGGAACAAATGAACTTGCCGTGAAGGGTTGCGTTGAAATTATTTCTCATATTGATATTCCTTTTGATTATGTGTGCTGTCCGGTTGGAACAGGCGGAACGCTCGCGGGAATAATTTTTTCATTGCAAAAAAACCAAAAAGCAATTGGGTTTTCAGTTCTGAAGGACGGAGAGTTTTTGAAAGAGGAGGTCGAAAAACTTTTAACATCCCCCTTACCCCCTTCTAAGGGGGAAATAAATACAGAGTACCATTTTGGCGGCTATGCTAAACACGCGCCTGAACTTTTAAAATTTATTTTTGATTTTGAAAAAGAAAATAATATTCCACTTGAACAGGTTTACACAGGCAAAATGATGTTCGGCATTTATGATTTGATAAAGAAAAATCACTTCCTGAAAAATTCAACTGTTATTGCAATTCATACAGGCGGACTTCAAGGCAAACTAAGCCCATCCCTAACCCTTCCCCAAGGGAAGGGAGATTAACATTGCTCTGTTTATAATGCTTCAATCTTGGTTCTGATTTCTTCTGCTTACAAATTATTTTTGTAGAATGAGAAATCTCTGTTTTATATTGTTACTCATTTCCACCTGCAATCTGCAATCTGCAATCTGCAATGCGCAACCGGCTGAATACAAAATGACTCGCCCCGAGTATGTAGAAAAATACAAAGACATCGCTATCAAAGAAATGTTGCAGAACGGAATTCCCGCCAGTATTACGCTCGCACAGGGATTGCTGGAATCAGATGCAGGTAACAGCGCATTGGCGATGTACGCCAACAATCACTTCGGAATAAAGTGCCACAAGGACTGGACAGGAGAAAAATATATTCAGGATGATGACGCGAAGGATGAATGCTTCAGAAAATACAAAGAAGCCGAAGAGTCGTTTGATGACCATTCTGAATTTCTGAAAACCCGCGGGCGCTATGCATTTCTATTTGAACTTAGAAAAACTGATTACAAAGGATGGGCAGAAGGGCTGAAAGAAGCGGGCTACGCCACCGATAAAAATTATCCGGATAAATTGATAAAACTCATTGATGATTATAAACTTTTCCAATATGACCGTATGCAGGAAATCGCGGTTGATAAGCCAAAGAAAAAAACAGAACCGCAAATAATCAAGCCGACTACATCTGCAATTTCTGCTTCACGAAAACTTTTTCTTAACAACAGAATAAAATATGTGGTAGTACAGGATGGAGATTCCTATTATAAAATTGCTCACGATTTAGATATGCGCCTCTGGCAATTACACAACTACAACGAAACAGGAAAACAAACCTGCCTACAGGTGGGCGATATTGTTTATCTCCAGCCCAAGCGAAGACATTCACAAAAAGAGGAAATGCATACTGCGCGATTTGGCGAAACCATGTATTACATCTCGCAACTATACGGAATCAAAATGCGGCACCTCCATAAAATGAATAATATGACGGACGGGCAAGAGCCGAGCGCAGGACAAAAGATTTTTTTGAAGAAAGGGGAGAAAAAATAATTTCTATCCGAAGAAGAGATAAGCAATTAAAATAGCAGCAATTATGCCTGCTAAATCTGCAATCAACCCGCCTGCAAGCGCATAGCGTGTATTTTTAATTCCTACCGAGCCGAAATAAACTGCGAGAATATAAAAAGTAGTATCCGAAGAACCCTGCATGGTACTCACCAAGCGCCCGACAAAAGAATCTGCCCCATGAATTTTCATCGTTTCAACCATCATTCCGTTTGCGGCAGAGCCGCTGAGTGATTTCATAAATGCAGTAGGAAGCGCTGGAACAAAATCTGTATTCATTCCTGTTGCAGCAAAAATGTATCCTATTCCATTCACTAAAAAATCCATCGCGCCCGAAGCGCGGAAAACTCCGATACCAACCAAAATCGCAACGAGATACGGAATAATTTTTATCGCAACGCCAAATCCGTCTTTCGCGCCATCAATAAAAGTTTCGTACACATTTATTTTTTTCCATAAACCTCCGAGCAGGAAGACAACAATGATGAGAAAGATGAGAAGGTTTCCTGATAAAGAGGAGTAAGCATTTATTTTATCCTGAGGAAGGGCGGTAAAGAACCAAACAATTCCCGCAATGAATGTGCTTACGCCAAGCAGCCACCCGAGAAGCACTCTATCAAAAAGATTTATGCGCTGCCAAAATGAAACGGCAAGAATTCCAGCCAGCGTGCCGAAAAAAGTGGTAAGCAGGATTGGAATAAAAACATCCGAAGACATGGCGGCTCCCTGCTGAGCGCGATACACCATTGTGCTGACAGGAATAATGGTAAGCCCGGCAGTGTTGATGACTAAGAACATTATTTGCGCGTTGGAAGCAGTGTCTTTTTTCGGATTAAGTTCCTGTAAACTTTGCATGGCTTTCAGCCCGAGCGGTGTGGCGGCATTGTTTAATCCGAGCATGTTGGCGGAAAAATTCATCAGGATATTTCCCATCGCAGGATGTCCTTTGGGAATTTCAGGAAACAAGCGCGAGAAAAACGGACCAACTATTTTTGACAAGAAACGAATGGCTCCTGCTTCTTCGCCAATTTTCATCAGCCCGAGCCAGAGCGTCATCACGCCTGTAAGTCCGAGTGAAATTTCAAAAGCAGTTTTTGCGGAATCAAAAGCACCGTTTACAATAGCAGTGAATACATCGGTGTCGCCAAGCAGAATTAATTTCAACACACCGACAATAAGTGCGATCACAAAAAATGCAATCCAGATGTAGTTAAGAATCATTTCAGCAAATATAGAGCGCTATTGCTGAATAATTATTTTCCTAGTGAAATGTTTTCCACCGAAGTTTGTTTGCAGGAAGTATATTCCGTTTGGCTGAGAAGACAAATCAATTATTGAATTATTGAGTTGATGAGTTGATGAGTAAATTTTTTCTCCGAGCACATTATAAATGGATAGTTGATAATTGTCAATTGACAATTGTCCATTTTCAATTTGTATTAAACCACTGGATGGATTTGGAAAAACAATTATTTCTTCTTCTGAAATTTCGTTTACAGATGTAGGAGCGCAGGGAGAAAGTGTTCCTGTTAGGTCAAGAAAATTCTGGTAAAAGGATTGGTAATAATTATTCGCGATGGTGTCATCGTGAATAATTAATGTGTTCTCGTCATTTTTTGTTTCGGCAGAGTTTGACCAATTGTGGCTTCCTGTCAAAACAAGCGGATCAGAAAGCGCGTTGCACGGGTCTGCCATCAAAAATTTATTGTGATAAAGCGTAGGGGTGTTTGTAAAAAGTTTCAGATTATTTCCCATCGCGGGCTGAAGCGTTGAATAAGGTGGATATGTTTGGCTGAACACGTCAATAATTCCTGCTGCGTAAACTCCGTTTTGAATTCTGCTGCTGATGGAATCGGCAATTGAGTTGTAAGTGAACGCGTAAATTCCAAAATACAAATCATCGTTCGCGCTGCTGATGGAAGAAAGGATTTGAGAAGTCACGCTATCGGTCGGACTGAAATATAATTCAACTTTTTTTCCTCCTATATAAAAGGTATGAAACGTATTATTTGTTTTGTATGGTCCGAATCTCGAAAGAATTGTGTCCGGCACTAATCCTGTATCTCCCCACATCTCGTTGAACTCAGTTGTGTATGCCTGCACAACATTTTTATCCTGAATGATAATGACATTATTTACATCGTTATAAAATTGCTGATAGTTCCAGTTGGTGGAGCCCGTCCACACAATCGGCTCGGAAGAATTTTGGGACTGCGCGTCAACAATCATAAACTTATTGTGCATGATTCCGTAATTGCCCGAAGTAGGGCTTGCGAACGTGTTAATGTTTGTATCGAGTTGTGAAAGCCCGCTGTTGGTGGATGAGCCGTCATATATCCAGCGAATTTTTACCCCGCGGGCATACGCGCTGTTTATCGCACCTGAAATGTTTGCAATGCTTGCCGACTGTGAATAATTATATACCGCAACATCAATAGAATATTTTGCGCTGTCAATATATCTCGCCAATGTATCGTCAATGGTTTGGTTCAGGTAAATCGCATTCTGTCCGGTTGAAACAGAATTATTCACAGGATGATTGAAATATGTTTTTATCCATCCGTTGGAAGAAAGAATGCTGTCGCGAAGCAAAACAAAATCATCAAACGCAAGATTGCCGGCAGATTTTGTATAGGAGAACCTAAGATGAATGGAGGAATTTTGAATTTGTAACCGGTAAGTTGTTCCGGTTGTTGGAAGCGGTATTATTGTCGAAACATTCGTCCATGAAATGCTGTCGGATGTTTCATCAACCGAAAGAAAACTTGCCATATCGGTTGACGCACCTTTTATCCAGAACAAAACAGAATCCGCATTCGCAAATGCAGGAGTAACAATAGTTGCGTTATTCGCGCCGAATTGATATGCATTTGGCCCGCTTGTTCCGGAAAACGTTGTCGAAGTGTAATTTCCATTGTAAGAAAAACTCCATCCTGCAGGAACGGTTGCTGAAGTGCCAAGATAGTTTGTGAAATTTTCCTGTAGGATAATAGAAGTTTGCGCTTCAAGAAAAATTTCAGAAGAAAACAGCAAAAGAAAAAGAAAAGACAACCGAATTTTCATAAATGTAAAGTTACTATTTGTCAAGCAGTAATCGGGAATAATTCCTAACTTTAAACTTCCAACTTTTAACTTTTAAACTTATAATATATGTATCCCGAAGCAATTGTAAAACCGATGAAAGCCGAACTCACCACTGTGGGCTTTGAAGATTTAACAACACCTGCCGCTGTTGACAGCGCCATCAGTTCAAAAGGAACGGTGCTGATGATGGTAAATTCCGTTTGCGGATGTGCTGCAGGTGCCGCGCGCCCGGGAGTGAAGATGGCGATTCACGGAGATAAACATCCCGATAAACTCACTACCGTTTTCGCTGGCGTTGACACCGAAGCCACCGCGCAGGCGAGAAAACATTTTCTGCCTTATCCGCCTTCTTCTCCTTCCATTGCGCTTTTCAAGGATGGGAAACTTGTTCACTTCATCGAGCGCCATCATATAGAAGGTCGCCCTGCTGAAATGATTGCAGAAAATCTGAAGATGGCGTTTGAGCAATACTGCTAAAGACTTTCCAGTTTTTATTTATCTTCGCACTCCAAAAATTTAATCTATAAAACCATGTCAGCAACCAAAGTGGAAAAATTCGTACAACACAAAGTAAAAGATATTTCCCTCGCAGAGTGGGGAAGAAAAGAAATTCAATTAGCCGAAGTAGAAATGCCCGGCTTGATGGCACTCCGCGAAGAATACGGAGAGCAACAACCCTTGAAAGGCGCGCGCATTGCAGGATGTCTGCACATGACCATTCAAACGGCAGTTCTCATCGAAACACTAAAAGCATTGGGTGCGGAAGTTACCTGGTCTTCATGCAATATTTTCTCCACGCAGGACCACGCTGCCGCTGCTATTGCCGCTGCGGGAATTTCTGTGTACGCGTGGAAAGGAATGAATGCCGAAGAATTCGACTGGTGCATTGAGCAGACATTATTTTTTGGTGAAGAAAGAAAACCTTTGAATATGATTTTGGATGACGGAGGAGATTTAACAAATATGGTTTTTGATAAATATACGGAACTGATTAAAGGAGTGAAGGGACTTTCTGAAGAAACAACCACAGGAGTTCATCGCTTGTATGAGCGCATGGAAAAAGGAACACTTCCTATTCCCGCCATTAATGTGAACGATTCAGTTACAAAATCCAAATTCGATAATAAATACGGTTGCCGCGAAAGTTTAGTAGATGCAATCCGCAGAGCGACTGATTTAATGCTTGCCGGAAAAGTTGCTGTCGTTGCAGGATTCGGTGATGTCGGAAAAGGTTCAGCAGAATCACTCAAAGATTCAAAAGTGCGCGTTATCGTTACAGAGATAGATCCTATCTGCGCGTTGCAAGCGGCTATGGAAGGATACGAAGTGAAAAAAATGAATGACGCGGTGAAAGAAGCCGATATTGTTGTAACCGCAACAGGAAATTATAACATCATTTCTGAAAGACATTTCAAATCAATGAAGCACAATGCGATTGTCTGCAACATCGGGCACTTTGATAACGAAATAGACATGGCATGGCTGAATAAAAATCACGGCAAATCAAAAGTGGAGATAAAACCGCAAGTAGATAAGTATACTGTGGATGGAAAAGACATTATTGTTCTCGCAGAAGGTCGTTTAGTAAATCTTGGCTGCGCGATGGGACATCCTTCTTTTGTGATGAGCAATTCGTTCACAAACCAGACACTTGCTCAATTAGAACTTTGGGCGAACTCTTCCAAGTATGAGAACAAAGTATACACGCTTCCTAAATCGCTCGATGAAAAAGTTGCTCGTCTTCATCTGAAAAAAATTGGAGTGGAGTTGGATACACTTAGCGATGAACAGGCAAAATACATTGGCGTGAAAAAGGAAGGTCCGTTCAAGCCGGAATACTACAGATACTAAGTCGCAAAATAATCAAAACACAAGTCACAAGAAAGTCGGGGCAGAAATGTATAGACTTTTTTTCTTCGTGTGGAATTACTGACTGCTGACTTTTTTAGAAAAGAATTCCTTAACAAATACGCGGAGGATGGTATAAGAAGGAACAGCCAATATCATTCCGCCAATTCCTCCTACGGCAGCGCCACATAGAATCACCAGAAAAATTTCTACAGGATGCGCCTTTACCGAACTGGAATAAATTAAGGGTTGAAGCAAAAATGCATCGGAAAGATTTACAATTGGGAACACTACAAGAATTTTAATTATCACTGAGAGCATGCTCATGTCTGTATTTGTGGTCAGCCCGATAAAGAGCGCAAACGCACAGCCGATGAGCGGACCCACATATGGAATCACATTCATCAAGCCTGCGAAGAGAGCAATAAGCAGTGCATGTTTTATTCCGCAAATCCATAGCCCGATGAAAAGAAAAGTGATAACCAGCAAAACTTCCAGCAGAACACCAATGAAATATCTTTTCAGCAAGCGCTCTGATTCGGCCCACACGCTTTTTACCTTTTCAGAATAATCTTTTGGCACAAGTGAAAACACCGCCCCAATGATTGCATTTTCATCCCGCAAAAAGAAAAAGGTAAGAAAAGAAATGGCGAAAAACGCTATGAAAAAATCACCCAGTGTGCTGATGAACTGATTGATAAGCAGAGTAATATTTGTAACCGTAAAAAAGGATATTAGTTTTTCCTGGAAGTACGACTGGAGATTAGCACTTTCATAATCAATGTTCATGCGATGCAGAATTCCATCAATATTTTCCATTGGCTTTTGAAAAGAAGCAATGATTGTATTGCGATCAAGAGAAGATAATAGGGTGGCCTCTTCAAGAACAAGTGGGACAAAAAATATGGCGAGAAGAAAAAACCCAAGAAACAAAGTGAGAAATGCAAATCCTGCGCTGAGCGTTGCCGACAGTCTGAATTTTCCAAACTTCAAATACTTGGTGTAAAATCTATCTATCGGCTGACCGATGAGAGCAAGAATTCCCGCTATGATAATGTAAATCACAATGTGCCAGAAATACCAGACCGCAAACCCTGCCACGGCAAGCAAAAGAATCAAAAGAAGATTTTTATTTTTCATAACCTGAACGAAAATACGAACTTTGTTCCGATGGATACATTATCCCACATCGTTCTTGGCGCCTGCATCGGTGAAGCCCTGCTCGGTAAAAAAATTGGAAAAAAGGCAATGCTATGGGGCGCGCTTGCAAACAACTTCCCCGATGTAGATGTTTTCTTTACTCCGCTATTTCATCCAGTAGATGCTTTGTTTGTTCATAGGGGAATTACACACTCGTTTCTTTTTTTGATTTTAGTAGCACCCATTTTTGCATGGCTGTTTTCTAAGTGGTATAAAAATGAAACTACCACTATACGAGACTGGATTTTATTTTTCTCTGTTGCATTTATTGCTCATCCGCTTTTAGATTCATGCACAGTGTACGGCACGGGAATTTTTGAACCGTTTAGTGATTATCGCCTTCAGTTCACTGCGCTATTCATAATAGAACCGCTTTATACGCTTCCATTATTAATATCATTCATTGTGCTTCTGATTCTCAAAAGAGATTCTGCAAAAAGAAAATTCTGGGGTAAGTTCGGATTGATATCCAGCACGCTTTATCTCACACTTGCTATATGTAATAAAGTATACATCGGAAAGATTTTTTCTGATTCCATGCAAAATCAAAACATTCATTTTACGGATTACTACACATCTCCAACGCCTTTCAATAATATTCTTTGGAATGTGGTGGCGAAAGACACGAACGGCTTGTGGGTTGGATACTATTCCCACTTTGATAAAACCAAAGACATAAAATTTTTTTTTATTCCAAGAAATGATTCGCTTACCCTCAACATTTTTGACAATCACGTTGTTCAGCACTTGATTCGGTTTTCCGATGGTTATTATTGTTTCACCATGCGCGATGGAGAACTTTACATAAATGATTTGCGTTTTGCTTTCGCAGGAGAATTTGATGGTGACGCAAATAATTTTGTCTTCTCGTTCGGACTGAAAAAAGATGATTCTGCTCCGTATGGCGTTCAAATCAAACGAAATTCGTGGAGCCGTAATCGTTTTGAGGGATTCTCAAAACTTATTGAAAGAATTAAAGGGATTTAGTTTTGATATTTTGTATCTTCGTGCAGGATATGAGCGAATCCATCAAGCACGAGTGCGGTATCGCACTTCTTCGACTTCTTAAACCACTTTCGTATTACCACGAAAAATACGGCACAGCGCTTTACGGAATTTCCAAACTTTATTTGCTGATGGAGAAACAACGCAACCGCGGACAAGATGGCGCGGGCGTTGTGAATTTGAAATTAGATGTAGAGCCTGGCACAAAATATATTTCCCGTTACCGCTCCACTTCACAAAACGCACTCGATGAAATTTTCTCAAAGATAAATTCCCGTTTTGTTGATCTTGAGAAAAACAATCCTGAAAAACTTGCTGATACTAACTACCTGAAAAAAAATGTCGCCTTCACGGGAGAATTATTTCTCGGGCATTTGCGCTATGGAACTTATGGCAAGAACAGCATCGAATACTGCCATCCTTTTCTCCGACAGAATAACTGGATGACACGGAATTTAGTTCTCGCAGGGAATTTCAACCTCACCAACACCGAAGAATTATTTGACCAACTAGTGGGGCTCGGGCAACATCCGAAAGAAAAAGCCGATACCGTTACGGTACTTGAAAAAATCGGGCACTTTCTTGATGAAGAAAATCAATCGCTCTTCAAAAAATATCACGCGGAAGGATTATCTCATACGGCAATCACAGAGAAAATCGTTGAGAACATCAGCATTCCGAACATTCTGAAAGATTCATGCAAGAAATTTGACGGTGGCTATGCTATGGCAGGTTTGATTGGACACGGAGACGCTTTCGTTCTCCGCGATCCGAATGGAATTCGCCCTGCGTTTTATTATTGCGATGATGAAATTGCTGTAGCGACTTCCGAGCGCCCAACGATTCAAACTACTTTCAATGTTCCTTTGGAGAAAATAAAAGAAATAAAACCCGGATATGCACTTGTTATAAAAAAGAACGGAAAAATTGCAGAACACGAAGTGCTGGAACCCAGAGAGAAAAAATCCTGTTCGTTTGAGCGAATTTATTTTTCAAGAGGCAATGACGCGGATATTTATGTAGAGCGGAAAAATCTCGGCAAGGAACTTTGTCCTGCCGTGATGAAATCCATCGATAATGATTTAAAGAATACCGTTTTCTCTTTTATTCCAAACACAGCAGAAGTTGCTTTTATCGGAATGATGCACGGTGTGCACTCTTTCTTGGATGATTGGAAAACAAAAGAGTTACAAAACAAAAAATCAGATAAAGAAATAAAAGAAATTATTTCTTTCCGACCGCGCGTAGAAAAAATCGCCATCAAAGACGCAAAACTCCGCACCTTCATCACAGCCGATTCTCATCGCGATGATATGGTGGCGCACATTTACGATACTACTTACGGAGTCATCCGAAAAGGCGTTGACAATTTGGTGGTGCTGGATGATTCCATCGTGCGAGGAACAACACTCAAGCAAAGCATTATCAGAATTTTTGATAGACTCGGTCCCAAGAAAATTGTAATTGTTTCTTCCGCTCCGCAAATCCGATTTCCTGATTGTTACGGAATTGACATGGCGCGCTTGGGCGACCTCATCGCGTTCAAAGCAACCGTTACGCTGCTCAAAGAAAAATTCAAAGAAGATATTTTAGATGAAGTGTTGGAAAAAGCCATAGCGGAAAATACAAAACCACTCAATGAGATACGAAACGTGGTGAAAGAAATTTACAAGCACTTCACCGCGCAGGAAATTTCAGATAAGATAACCCAACTCCTGCTTCCCGCAAACATAAAAGCCGAAGTGCAGATTATTTACCAGTCCATTGAAGGGCTCCACGCTTCCTGTCCCAATCACAAAGGTGATTGGTATTTCACGGGCGATTATCCCACCCCTGGAGGAAACAAAGTTGCCAACCGCTCCTTCATTAATTACATGCAGGGAAAAAATGTGAGGGCGTATTAGCGTGTGCCTCTCGCTTCACTCAAGTCGCGCTTTCCGTTCCAATCTTTTTGAAACAAAAAGGATTTCCACTTTAATCGTTTGCGCAAAAAAATAATTTTTGCTTTTAGAAAAACGCTCTCACCTGCGCATTCCCCGTATGAATGGTTTTTATTTCCGGAGATTGTCTCCCATCATAAGATAAAGTGAGTTGGATATTGTTGGCGAGCGTTCGGCTGTAGCCCACGCTCCAGGTATAATTTTTTCCGGTCTTGAGCCCTTCCAGCATTTCGTAGGCGAGGGGAGTGTTAGTGTTCTTTGCGTCATTGTAGGAAATGAGAATAAAGTTTGCCTTGGCGGTTAAACTTCCTTTGTTGAGTGCGTTGTGTTTTATTTCGCTTCCGAAATTTTGCGCGGTGGTTTTTGCTTGCGGAGTTGTTCCCGTCACGAGCGTATTTTTCTTTTCAGAATATTTATACGAAACGCTTACGCGGAAGGAAGCATTCGGCTGAAAAGAAATCTTCGGTTCAGTTTCAAAATACGCAATTCGGTAATTTCTCGTAGTGAAAAACTGGGAGTTGTTTTTCTTCGCTCCGTTTTTGTACGAACTCTGAAAAGTCCATTGCTGATTTACATTCCAGCGCAAATGCACTTCATTGAAAATATTTTCGCGCGAAGAGGTGTCATTTTCCAAAAGCGTTTTATTTTTTACATCCTGAAAAGAATAATCTAAGCCGAACGCTGACGCTGTCTGATTAAAATAAACCGTGTTGCGAAGCGATGAGTTGAGCGTGACGAGCGTGTTGTCTTTTGTATCTGAAAGAAAGGGATTGTAGGCGATGGCTAAATCCGTGTTCGTTGTTTTTCTATCGGTGCGGTAAGCAGTTTGATTTGAAAAACGCGACACAAATTTTTTCATTCCTTTTTTACCAGACCATTTTACCGATGGCTTCACCGTGAGTACTTCGCTGAATTGGTTTGTGTAGGTGCTGATGTAATCATCGGTGGGCACCCATACCTTTATATAGTTGGCTTCGTTGGGAAAGGTAGAAATTTCAAACTCGTTCAGTTCTTTAATGCTGTTGCTGTTGTAATCGGTCCAGATGTGCGTGCCCTGTCCCGCAGCGACTTCGAGAAAAATAAAATCACGTTTCAGTTCCAGTCCTGAGCCAACTTCGTAAAACATATTGGAGGAAAAAACCCCTTTCAGTAGGGAGAAATTATATTCCGTTCTTCCAATGACGGTATTCTCTGGTTTTTGCGCGGTGATAAGCGTATCAAGAATTTTGAGCGTGCGGTAATTTCCTGTGATTCGCAATTGGGAATTCGGATTGCTCATAAGTTCAATTCCTCCTCCGTAACTTTCGGCATAGGTTGCTTTTCGCAATTCTGATTTCCCGAGATTTCTCAGCGCGTAATCTGTTCTTTGCTTGTAGTTGAGGGTGTATTTATTATTTGATGAATCCTGAAATTCCATGTATGGTTCCAATTCTGTGAATTGAACGCTCCCCGCTATGAGCGAATCAACATTTTTTGCTTTGATGTGGTTTTGTTCCTGCTGTTCTTTTAGTCCGAGAGTGAAGCCCTTTATTTTTTTTGACAGCGAAGCGCGGTGCCTCAGAAAATTTGTATTGTTCGCTGAACTTTTTGAATCAAGAAAACTTCCGTCTGCGGTGAGCAAAAATCCTTTCGCGCCAAGATTTATGTTTGCTCCGTGTCTTATGCCCTGATAAAAAGTTCCTTCCAGAAAAGATTTGTAATCATACGCGATGATGTTCTGTTTTTTTGCAAACCCAATTCTTCCGCCAATGATGTGCTGGCCATCCGTCTGCGCTGTACTTCCTCGGTTCCAGTCGCGCTCAAACTCCACATGGCGGAATCTTTCTATAGGAGAAAAAGTTTTTTGGACATATTCATAATTAACATTTGTTAAAATTTTCCAAATGTCTTTCACTTGTCCCGTGTCACTTGTCCCGTGTATAATCGGAATATTATTATCCCACATAAGTTTTCCCGCAAACCCATCATCGTTTGCTTTTTCAAGAGTAGAAAATGTGTTGATGTCATTTTTGCTTCCCGCGCCTTCAAAGGAAAGTTTTGAATTTTTTCCGAGAATAAACTCTGCTCCCACGGTTATCATTTGCTTTTGCTTTGGCGCAAGCAGTAAAACCACTGGCTCGTAAGAACCATTTGGAATTCCTGTAATTGTATCGGGCAAAACCCATTTGTATACTTTTCCGTTTGCTGCTGATTGTTGTAAAAGATAATTTCCCTTGTTCAATCCGACATAAGAAAAACTCATTCGATAATGCGCCTTTGAACTATCCGTTGAATAAATATACATCGTGTAAGTGAAAGTTCCAGTCGTTGAATCCATTTTGTCATACAAAACTTCTGTGTTGTTAAACGGAATGCTATCAGCCGATGGCCATAGCGCGTTTTGTAAAGTGTCGCCAACGGAAGCAAGCAAAAGTTTCTGAGGATCGCTGAGTTCCTGCTGAAGCGGCTTGTTCTTGTTATCCTGCTCGGAGAAAATATTTATGCGCGCTTTTACTTTTTTCGAATCGTATTCCGTTCCTGCGTGAATAAGTGAGCGCGCATAATTTTTATCTGAATATTGAAACTCCACCGAAATGCGCTTATCTTTTGTAATCAGGTTTTTCGGAGTGAAAACAATTTCAGCGGTGTTGTAATCAATCGTGTAATCGTTTTCTTGTCCGCGCGCGAGAAGTTGTCCGTCTAAATAAACCGTTTCTGTTCCTGCCAGTACAATGATGAACTGCTCATTCTCCGCTCCGCGTAATTTGTACGGACCTTGATTTCTTTCCTGCTTCTGTCCGTTGAATGTATTTCCGTTAGAACTTTCTACCGAAATATTTCTGGCAAACTTTCCCTTTGAGACAGCCATACTCGCTTTGACATTCAGGATTTGGGATTTAGGATTTAAAATTTTAGAATCGAAACATAATCCCTGAAGTTTTTTATTGAAGTTCATGAAATACCCATTCGGTTTTGTGATTTGAAAATCTCCTGCGGTAACGGTTGTCTTCCCTTTCGTTGGCAAATCTTTTATTCCGATTTGAATGAACACTTTATCAAACTCCTGTATTTGCTGAGTGTTCCCTTCTGGCTGAATTGGAATATTCTGGTCGGTGGCCGCGAGAAGAATATCCATATTGTCGCTGAGTTTTCCTGAGAGTTGAAGATTGAGATTTGAATTCAACACCACATCCTGATTATTTCCGAATGAAATTCCCCGGGAGATGCTTCCGCTTTTTGTCAGCCCTTCCGTTTTGAAAAAGTCAACATCATTTTTTTTATCGTAAGTATAAACATAGGGTTCTCCATATTGATTGTTCTGGATTTTGCTTAGGTCCTTGTGCTGATACTTCTGTGAAAACAAATAAGGGAAAACTTTGTAGAAAATTGTGATTGAGTCCTCCCCCTTCCTCCCTCCGGATGGGGACAAAATCAAAAGTGCATTCACGTAATCAATTGTGAAAGAAGAGGAGTCAAGTGCTTCGAGATTATTTTTCTTTACAGAAATTGTTCCGGGGATTATGCTGAGCGAATCAAGTTGTGTGGTGTCTTTGTTCAGAATAATATTTTTAGTTCGGAGGTTTGATTGAGCAAAAGAATAAGTAGACAGTAAACAATAGACAGCAGAGATAAAAACAGCAAAAGAAATTCGTAATTCGGTTTTCATTCGTAATTCGTAGGACAGACAAAGTTGCGTAATTCGTTTCAGATAACGAGCAATTACTATTTTTGTTTCCCACTATAAAAAGTGAATATTCATCGGTGTAAATTAGTGCAATCAGTGGCTAAAATAGTTTCATATAATGTAAACGGCATCCGTTCGGCAGTCAGCAAGGGATTGATTGAATGGCTGAAAAAAACAGATGCTGATATAGTCTGTCTGCAGGAAATCAAAGCAATGCCTGAGCAACTAGATAAAAAAGTTCACGACCAACTACATGACTTTACCTACTGGTATCCTGCGCAAAAGAAAGGATACAGCGGTGTTGCCATTTTCTCAAAGAAAAAACCAAATCATGTAGAATACGGTTGCGGAATAAAAAAATACGATGATGAGGGCAGATGCATCCGCGCGGATTTTGGAGATGTATCTGTGATTAGCGTTTATTTTCCTTCAGGAACAACGGGCGATGTAAGACAGAATTTCAAATTTGAATTTTTAGAGGACTTTCAAAACTACATTGACAAACTGAAAAAGAAACGCCCGAATCTCATCATCTGCGGTGACATTAATATCTGCCACAAGCCCATTGACATTCATAATCCGATTTCCAACGCCAACTCATCGGGTTTTCTTCCTGAAGAAAGGGAATGGCTCGATAAGTTTTTCAAAAGCGGGTTCATAGATACTTTCCGCCACTTCAATAAAGAACCGCACAACTACACCTGGTGGAGTTACAGGGCTAACTCAAGAGCAAAAAATCTCGGATGGAGGATTGATTATCACATTACCAGCGCATCTCTTGAAAAGCAGTTAAAGCGTTCCATCATTCTTCCCGAAGCAAAACATTCTGACCATTGTCCATCGCTGGTCGAAATAGATATGTAACTGGTCGAAATTGCTCTTGCAAAATCCTTCCTTATATAAATTAAAATATATATTTGCACCCCAATTGACCATACTAATTTCGTACTAAAGCAATATGAAAAAATTCTTCTTACCTTTTATCACTTTAGCGCTGATTTATTCTTGTGGACAGGAAGAAACATCTAAGGAAGGGCTCACTCTGCTTAAAGGCGGAAAATATAGTGGCGGTACTTTACGCATCAATGAAGTAGAGTTCTTCCGCAATTTATATCCACTTAATGTTACCGATTTAATTTCTTACAATATTGCTAACCAGATTTATGAAGGACTTGTAAAACCATCTCAAACCGATTTATCTATCCGTCCCGCTCTTGCAGAAAGTTGGAGCAAGAATGAAGACGCAACTGTTTGGACTTTCAAAATCCGCGAAGGTGCAAAGTTTCATGATGACGAATGTTTTGATGGAGGAGACGGAAGAAAAGTTACAGCCAACGATTTCAAATGGAGTTTCGATAATCTCTGCGCTGCCAGTCCGCACAACCAAATGTATTCTCTGACATTTGAGAATCGGGTTAAAGGCGCTGTAGAATATTACCAATCCACAAAAGATAAAAAACCTCTTGAAGGAGGAGTCAGCGGAGTTAAGGTGTTAGATGATTATACACTGGAAATAACACTCAATTATCCTTTCGCGGGATTTCCGAACATACTTGCCTCTATGCCGGGAACCTATCTTTTTCCAAAAGAAGCATACGAGAAATATGGGGAAGTGGGTATGCGTACAAAAGCAGTGGGCACAGGCCCCTTTATGCTCAAAACAGTGAAAGAAAGTGAAGCAGTTATTTTAGAAAAAAATCCAAATTACTGGGGAAAAGATGCTGACGGAAATTCATTGCCTTACTTACACGGAATCCGCATTTCCTTTATTAAAGATAAGAAACAAGAATTTCTGGAATTCAAAAAGGGCGACTTAGATATGGTTTTTGGTATTCCTACTGAAAACATAAAAGACATCCTTACCGGACTGAAAAGTGCGCAAGAAAATAAACCTTTTCAATTACAGATAATTCCGGCTATGGGTCTATTTTATTTAGGATATCTTCATCCTGCTCCTCCTTTTAATGATACCCGCGTTTGTCTTGCTTTTAACTATGCCATTGAACGGGAAAAGATAGTTAACTATGTTCTTCAGGGCGATGGCATCCCAGCTGAATATGGCGTGGTTCCTCCGGCTCCTACTTTTATTAATATGGGATATGATACCTCCCTCATAAAAGGATATAAATTTAATCCCAATCTTGCCAAACAACTCCTTGCTCAGGCAGGGTATCCAAACGGGAAAAATTTTCCGCAGATTACTCTGCAAATTTATAGTGGTGGTGGCGACCGCAATGCACTTATAGCACAGTCCGTTCAAAGTATGCTGAATGAGAATTTAAACTTAAACATAAACATTGAGACATTGCCACTGGCACAGCATTACGATAAAATTGAAGCGGGAAATGCCCGTTTCTGGTTAGCCCGATGGATTGCCGATTATCCTGAGCCAGAAACATTTTTAACAATTTTTTACAGCGGCCATATCCCGCCTTCTTTGTCCGACCGCTCTTATGTGAATGCCACAAGATTCAAAAATGCAAAATATGATTCACTATTTACTCTCGCGATAAAAGAAGTGAGCGAGAAAAAACGGATGGAACTTTACCGACAAGCCGACCAAATTGCCGTTGACGAATCAGCCATTATGCCGCTTTATTACGTAGAGCATTATCGTCTTTTACAGAATAATGTACAGAATTTTGATGCAAATGGGATGGAACATCGTGATATGTCAGTAGTGTATTTAGCGCCAGAAGAAGAAACTGTAACTACTCAGCCCCAACCCTAAAGGGAGAAGTCGGTTTATGATTTTGGATGCCTGTCCGTTCTGCAGGCGGTCTGGATTTAATCCCGCTTCCATAACCCCAGGGCAATCGGGTCTAAATTCTAAGTAGTTTTTTGCGAAAGTCATCATTCCAGGCTGCTTTGTTACGTTTATTTCTCAAACTAACTTTTGGTGTTTTATCTAACCGTAGAAGATTG
>Ga0247727_10003155_pt1 | contig 36805 bp, 34 predicted proteins | sample WisWelCaveWW1625_FD_202498 | JGI IMG/M metagenome (GOLD analysis project Ga0247727, IMG submission 202498) | Biofilm microbial communities from Wishing Well Cave, Virginia, United States - WW16-25 | ecosystem: Environmental > Aquatic > Deep subsurface > Groundwater > Cave microbial mat | place...
ATCAACCGTCCCGCTGTGCCCTTACTATAAAAGGAAACCCATGACCCTCCTCCAATCCTTCCTCCTCGGCATCATTCAGGGACTGACCGAATTCATCCCTGTTTCGTCCACCGCGCATCTGCTCATCACGCAAAGACTGCTCAACATCCCTCCCGATGACGCAATGTTCTCGTTTCTCGTCATCGTCCAATTAGGGACCATCGTTTCGCTTTTTGCTTTTTACTGGAAAGACTTGATCTCCATCGCTCGAGCAACCCTAGACCTCCGAGGTCTTAAAGACCTCGGAGGTCTCGCCCCCGACGCAAAACTTGGTTGGTATATCATCCTCGCCACGATCCCTGCACTCCTAGCAGGCTATTTCTTGAAAGATGCAGTTGAAGCGCTTTTCAAACAACCTATGCTTGAAGCATCCATTCGTCTATTCACGGCGGCGGTATTGCTCACCCTCGCCGAATGGCTCACGAAGAAGAATCGGACTCTTGACACAATGACGTGGTTCGATGCTTTTATCGTTGGCTGTATGCAAGTCATCGCAGTTTTTCCCGGTGCCTCACGAAGCGGAACAACCATCAGCGGCGGAATGTTCCGCGGCTTCGACCGTCCGTCTGCCGCCCGGTTTGCGTTTCTCATGTCCGCGCCTGTTCTGCTTGCCGCAGGCGGATACGAAATGCTGGATGTCATCAAGATGCCGAATCTCGGCGAGTTTCTGCCTCTGCTCGCGGTGGGGTTTGTCACAGCAGCGGTTGTGGGATGGTTCGCCATCAGGTGGCTGATCGATTATTTGAGCAAACGCTCGCTGTATGTCTTTGCCGCGTATTGCGCGGTCGTCGGGACGATTGTGTTTTTCCTGAAATAAAATAACAACCCAACTCCGGTGGTTGAGTAGGCGGCGTTCGTCCGCCGTATCGAAACCACCATGTAAGCAAAATACTCTCTGTTAGTGGTGGTTTCGACTGCTTGCGCTCAACCACCGAGGTATATATGGAACTCAAACAACTTTTCAAACTCCTCGTCGAAACCGAATCTCCCTCACACGATAAAGCCGCCGTTGACCGCGTCGGACTCATCGTCGCCGAACAAGCCCACAAACTCGGCGCACAAGTCGAAGTGATCCAAAATCAAGAAACAGGCAATCATGTTTTATGCAGATTTCTCGCGCTGAGCGGAGCGAGCCGACAGGCGAACGCAGACGAAGCGCATCCTTTCATCTTACTCCTCTGCCATATGGATACTGTTTACCCAATCGGCACGCTTCAAAAAACTCCCTTCCGCGAAGAGGGTGAAAAAATCTTCGGTCCCGGCACAATGGATATGAAAGCGGGCGTTGTCATCGCGCTCGCTGCAATTGAAGAAGCCATAACTTATAGATTGAATCGTCCCGTCACATTGTTATGCACATCCGATGAAGAGATTGGGAGTCACACGTCCCGCGCGCTCATCGAATCACTTGCGAAAGAATCAGCATTGGCATTGGTCATGGAACCTGCGCTCGTGGACGGTTCGCTCAAAACCTGGCGCAAAGGGACAGGTAGTTTTTGGGTCAAGGTCAAAGGACGCGCCTCACACGCGGGCGGCGACCATCAAGCCGGACGTAATGCCATTGAAGAGATGGCGCATCAAGTCATTGCGATTCAAAAGTTAACGGATTATTCCAAACAAACAACTGTAAACGTCGGCGTCATTCACGGTGGTACAGTTTCTAATGTTGTCCCTGAAGAAGCGACCGTCGAAGTGGATGTCCGTGTGATGCGACCTGGTGAATGGGAACGCATCGAAGCCGAAATGAAAAATCTTAAACCCATGCTTGACGGCACATCCATCGAAATCACGGGTGGATTAAATCGTCCGCCGATGCCATTTGATGATTTGATGAAGTCCACGTTTGAGAAAGCAAAAGGCATCGCTGAGAAGATTGGCATGGAACTCAAAGCGGGTGGCACAGGCGGCGCCTCTGATGGAAATTTTGTCGCGCCGCTTGGCATCCCTGTGCTGGATGGCATGGGCGCGGTGGGTGATGGCGCTCACTCAGAGCGCGAATTTATTTTCGCAGATAGTCTGGAACAAAAAGCGAAGTTGATTGCGGAGTTGATTCGGCAATGGTAGATATGTCATTGCGAACGATTTTCCCTGGCACCGCCCGCCAGGGCAGGTGTGCGAAGCAATCTCCTCCAAGCCAAGTGGATTGCTTCGTCGCGAAGAACAAGAGCGCTCCTCGCAATGACATCATCGTCTTTCTTCTTTCCTCTTTCCTCATCGCATCCTGCTCAACCAACACGCCTCCTCCCACGCCTCAAGTTGTTTCTGTTTACTCATCATCTTCCACCCAACCCTGGCTAACGGAACTCTACGATTGCGCCGCAGAATCATCCGCTGCCATCCGTTTGTCCGATTCAGAGTCCGCTTTCGATATCCGTTTGCAGTTGGGCGAGCCAGAATTCTTATCGTCGTTTGCGTATCAGATTGACACCGAAGAAATTTTAATTGTCACACATCGTCAAAGCCCAATTCAAAATTTGAATTTTGAAGGCGTGCAGGCTTTGTTCATGGGGTTGGGAGACCCGTCGGTGCAGGTGTGGGTGTATGTGCCAGAGGCGGATGTGCAGAGGGTGTTTGACAAGTTTGTGATGGAAGGCAGAAGCGTCACATCATCTGCGAGGGTGGCGGTGAATCCACAACAGATGTCTGATACATTGGTCAATGAATCCAACACAGTCGGCATCCTGCCGCGACATTGGAAGGCTGGTGATGTTCGTGAAGTTTATTCTGTTGCAAATGTTCCCGTGTTAGCAATTACACAAAGCGAACCGCAGGGTGTGATCAAAGAGTTGCTGGCTTGTTTGCAAAAATAATTCCGTCTGTGATTGTATAATTGATATATGTCGGTGGTCGAGTGGCGAGCGTTTGTTGCGAGCGTATCGAGACCACCAGTAAGCAGAATACTCCCGATAAGATAAACTCGGTATGTTACTTGTTGGTCTCGATACGGGCTTCGCCCAACTCGACCAATGGAGTATTGAGGATATTTCATGAAAACTCCACTCTGGACTCCATCGGACGAACGTAAGCAACAAGCGAATATCACACGCTTTATTCGTGAAGTTAATGCACGATATAAATTAAACATCAGTTCATACGCAGATTTATACAAATGGTCAGTTGAAAACATTCCTGATTTTTGGGCGGCGGTGTGGGACTTTGCCGAAATCAAATCGTCACAGCAATATGATTCCGTAGTGACGGATTTATCCGTCTTCCCCGGTACAAAATGGTTTCCCGGGGCGAAGTTAAATTTTGCGGAGAATCTCTTGCGCTATCGGGATAACCAGTTGGCGTTCATCTTCAAAGGTGAGACTCAATCATCGAAGAAGATGACATATGCCGAACTTTATGATTCAGTTGCAAGATTAAGTTATTCGTTGGCAGAGGCAGGCGTCGGGGTGAGTGACCGAGTCGTCGGGTATATGCCGAATCTCATCGAGACGGTTATCGGCATGTTGGCGGCTACAAGTCTCGGGGCGACGTGGTCATCCTGCGCAACGGATATTGGTCCTGGCGCCGCAATCGAACGGCTGGGACAAGTCGAACCGAAAGCGATGATTACGGCGGACGGATATTTTTATAAAGGAAAAATTTTTGAGACGTTGAGTCATGTGGCAGAGGTGGCGGGCGGAATCCCGTCACTGAAGAAAGTGATTGTGGTTTCGTATGGGAGTGAACGGGCGGATATTTCGCAAATCCCGAATGCGGTGCATTACGAAGATTTTCTGTCGAAAGAAAATAATCTTGAGATTGCGTTTGCGCAATTGCCGTTTGACCATCCGCTGTATATCATGTTCTCGTCGGGGACGACGGGCAAGCCGAAGTGTTTGGTGCAGGGTGCGGGCGGGGTGCTGATTAATCATTTGAAAGAGTTGTTACTGCACACGGACCTCAAACGCAGTGACCGAATTTTTTATATCACGTCTTGCAGTTGGATGATGTGGAACTGGCTGATGAGTTCGCTGGCGGCCGGTGCGACGATTGTGTTGTATGACGGCAACCCAAATTTTCCCGACGCAGGTGCGATGTGGAAGTTGATTCAGGATGAGCAGATTTCGATTTTCGGATGCAGCGCCAGCTATCTGCATTTCTTGAAAAAGGAAAATGTCTCGCCCCGCAGTGATTTTGATTTGTCGTCGTTGCGTGAAATCTCGCAGACGGGTTCGCCGCTTTCGGCGGATGGATTTGAATACGTCTATCGTGAAATCAAAGCGGATTTACATTTCAACTCCATCGCGGGCGGCACAGACATCAACGGTTGTTTTGCGGCGGGGAGTCCCATCGTCCCGGTGTATGCGGGCGAGTTGCAGAGCGCGGCATTGGGGATGAAGATAAAATCATATGATGAAAAGGCAAAGCCCATTTGGGATGAGCAGGGCGAGTTGGTGTGTGAAGCGCCAGCGCCTTCGATGCCGTTGTATTTTTGGAACGACCCCGACGGCTCGAAATATCACAAGGCATATTTCGATGTGTATCCCAACGTGTGGCGGCACGGCGATTATGTTTTGATTCACAAGGACACGGGCGGCATCACGTTTTACGGGCGCTCCGATGCGGTGTTGAAACCGTCGGGTGTGCGCATTGGCACGGCGGAGATTTATGCCCAAATGGAGAATCTACCCGAGGTGGCGGATAGTCTCGCTGTGGGGCAAAATTATCAGGACGACCAGCGTGTGATTCTATTCGTCAAACTGGCGGCTGGTCATGCGCTCACTGATGAACTGCAAAACAAAATCCGCAAGACGTTGCGTGAGAATGCCTCGCCGCGACATGTCCCTGCGGTGATTCTCGAAGCGCCTGACATCCCGTACACGTTGAATATGAAGAAGGTCGAAAGCGCCGTGACGAATATTTTGAATGGACGTGCGGTGAGTAATAAGGATGCGTTAATTAATCCTGAGTCGTTGGAGTTTTATGAGGGAGTGGTGGAGAAATTAAAGTAATTGGATGAAGTGCCCCGCTTCTTCTAAGCTGGTAGCTGATTCTATCCATTCGGTTTTTTGTTTTGCTCTAACTTTTTATTCGGGTTGCCATATAATCTAACTATAAGGCGTGCAAATGAACAGCGATACCGCAAATCAAGAGAAACAATATTTTGGATTAATTGGTCTTGATAAACTTCCCCTTGTTGTCAAAACCATAAACTTTTGTATTTCTACAGTCATTGGCATAAATTTGGCTTTTGATTCGTGGTATTCCCATTTTTATAGAGGTATACCTTCTTACATCTCTCCACCATTCTTGCCACTTATTTTTGCTTGGCCCTTATGCGGAATTATGCTTTGGTTGAGATTGACAGGCATAAAATGGGTTTGGTGTCTCCTTGCAAGTGGCATTATTCTTGTTGGATATTATATGTTGCAAGTTCTTGCACTTGCTATTGGGCAATTTATCTCATGAAACCAAAATTGATGTCAAAATATTTGGACATATTGGGAATTGTTTTTCTGACGTTGTTCCTGTATCTCTCTGTTGCATTTAGGGCGTCGCCAATCTCATTCATGAATCCTGGATTCCCAATTCTTAGCGAGGATGATTGGACATCGGCACCATCCATTACCCTTAATTGGAATGAATATCCACAGAAATATGTCAGCAAAGATAAATTCAGTGAGGTGGCTTATATAGGCAGGTTTCACCTTGATGATTATTCCCAGATGGTCCCTAATCCATATGTGCCAACAAGATTAGAACCAACAAACTTTTCTGGCTTTCATACTGTCATCAAATATTCAGAAGCCAATTATGCTATTTCCACGCTACATAGTAATTACAAGAAGCATATCAACGAATTGAAAACACTTGAATATATAATCACTGAAATCCCAGGGCTTAATTTTTCAAGCAGAGCCAATGCCTATTATATTTGGTGCGAGCAGATTTCAGCGGTTAATAAAGGTGTATTCGATACAGAAACTGTAGGTCCTTGCTTTTATTGGGCTGTGTATGGCGAATATTATTCTGAGATTAGATTCTCTATGTGGCCTTTTAGAGGTGATGGCAGACAATATTCTGTGGAACTGTTTAATGATGTTTTGAATCGTGCTGATAAGAAACTATCAGACGCAACCAAGTAAGGTTGACAAACTAGGAAAGGAATTCCCATGCCCTGCAATTGCTGTGAAATGGAAAATAATACCTTTGGCGAAGACGAAGCCAAGGCGAATCTCAAAGACTATCGCAAGCGTGGGCCTGCGAATCAGACGAAGTTGATTCTCGAAGCGGTGCGGTCGTTGGGGTTGAAAGATGCGTCCCTGCTGGATGTCGGCGGCGGGATTGGGACGATTCATCACGAATTGCTGAAAGATGTCGCCAGCGAAGCCACGCACGTGGACGCGTCGTCAGCGTATTTGAAGATTGCCATGGAGGAAGCAAAACGATTGGGGCATGAGGCGCAGGTCAAATTCATCCACGCTGATTTCACTGATGTGGCGAATGAATTAAATCAAGTTGACATAGTTACGTTGGATCGTGTGGTATGTTGTTATCCGAATTTTCGTGAATTGTTGAAAGCCGCCTCATCGAAGAGTCGCACGGCGATTGCCCTCACCTACCCGCGCGAGACGTGGTATCTGCGGATCGGATTGAGCGTTGTCAATTTCTTCCAGCGTCTTGGGAGCGACCCGTTCCGCGTTTTTCTGCACCCCGTCGCAGAAATGGAATCATTGTTGAACCGCGAAGGTTTTGTGTTATCCTCCGTTCACAAACTTTTTGTTTGGGAGATGGCGTTGTATCAAAGGACGACAATTGCATAAACGTAACGCGACATTTATGTCGCGTTACTGCGGCAATGCGATATAAATATCGCGTTACAACTGCTTCTAGCAAACAGTCCAAAGGAATATCATGAATAAGAAAAATAAAAACACATTGATTTCTGTCTCGATGCTTTTGCTTGCCATGCTTGCCTGTGTCTCATCATCGGCAACGCCGGTGGCGACAGAAGCGCCCACACTGCCGCCCACGCTGATCCCGGTTGTTGTTATCCCTAGTTCGACATCCGTGCCGACTGCGTCAAACACTTCCATCCCGCACGTGGATATCCCTGGTGAGTTACCTGTAGAGCACAGCAGTTTCGCGGGCGACCAGGATTCGTTCATCACTTCGGCTGAGAAACGCGCCCCCGGCGGCGACCGGTTCACGTTTGGAAGATTCGAGCGTCCCTTCAATGCCGATACGATGGATGTGTACCATGCCCATCTCGATATCCAGGAAAATTATGTGTACCGAGATGCGAAGTGGATTTATATTGTCATCATTTTGAAGGGCGGCGATGCAGATCGTAAACTCGGAGGAAAGTACGGGGTCGAAATTGATTCCGACCTGGATGGCCGCGGGGACTGGTTGATCACCAATCTTCAGCCCGCATCCAAGGAATGGTCTACGGATAATGTGGAAGTCTGGTTTGATACAAATAATGACGTTGGCGGTTCCGTATCCGTTACTGCCGATGAACTGGGGAAAGGGAACGGGTATGAAACGAAGATCTTCGATCGCGGACAGGGCGACGACGCAGACCTGGCATGGGCGCGCCTTTCGTCCCAACAGGCGTTTACCGTTCAACTGGCGGTAAAGACATCACTGCTCGGCGGCAGTCAAACTTTTATGGCAGGGGTATGGGCGGGCGGAGAAAACCTTGACCCATCCCTGTTCGACTTGAACGATCATTTCACACAGGATCAGGCTGGCTCGTCGCTTGTTGAGTTCGAGTTTTATTACCCGATCAAGGCGATTTTTGAGTTGGACAATGCCTGCCGCGTCGCGATCGGGTTTCAGCCGACCGGCAACGAACCCGGGTTATGCACGCTTGAGTCTGGCGCCTGCCCGCCGAGCCAAGTGGTCTGTGTTGATACGATATACGGACCCAATTGTTTCTGCGGCCAGCCTTAGCATTAAGAGTGATGATATTGACAAATTGCCGCCTCCAGACTCACCCGAAGCTGATTCAACATCCTCAACTTTTTCTCACCTCATACGCGTCGCAGACGATCTTTATCGTTTGCGACGTTTATCACCCGTTTGTAAGGGTGCGGATTAAGCGTCAACCCGTATAATAGATTTTATTGGACCTCTTGCAAAAGTGCGCTAGAGAGCGCACTTCTACACAAAAAATAATAATTCTGTGTAGCGGACGTTCTCCCCTGGCACCGTGCGGCTTAAGCCGTACCAGGGCAGGTGTAACGTCCGCCTTCGCAAACCACGTATTCGACTTATGCAAGAGTTCAATTGAAAATAAACGAAAACGTTCCGCAGGTTGGCATTCTGACCTACATTTCGTTTGAAAAACCTGCGGGACGGTGATGAGATCAGGAGTAATTCTAATGAAGAAACTGCACATTCTCTTTCCCATACTTTTAGCAACCGTGATGATTCTTGCGGGTTGTAATTTGGGCGCGACGCCTCCAGGTGTTGATCCGCCGGTTGACCCGAATCAACCTCCGGCTGGGACGGAACCGCCGGTCCTCACCGAAGTTCCAATTGTGCCCACGGAGCCTCCCACGCTGGTGCCTGTTCCTGTTGATTTGAGCGGCCCCCCGATGGAAGTTGGATCGAAGTTTCCGTATGTAGATGGAAGCGTGCTGGTGGCGGTGCCGGGCGGGGAATTCACGATGGGGCATGGCGGCGACGATAACCCTGAGCATCTTGTGAATGTGAGTGATTTTTGGATGTATCGCGCGAAGGTGACGAATTCACAGTATGCGTTCTGTGTGGCAATGGGAAAATGTACACCGCCGAACACGGAAAAGAATCAGGATTACGGCAATTACTCAAAAGCGAATCATCCGGTGGTGGGGGTCAATTACGATCAAGCCGCGTCGTATTGCGCGTTCGTGAATGGACGTTTGCCTACGGAAGCGGAATGGGAGAAAGCAGCGCGCGGACCCGATGGAAATATTTACCCGTGGGGTGATGCGACACCCATTTGCGACCTGGCGAACTTTGGCACCTGTAATTTCAAGACCACCTCGGTCATCGAGCTTCCCGATGGGATGAGTTATTATGAAGCGCTCGATATGGCGGGGAATACGTATGAATGGGTGGCAGACTGGTATGAGCGATTTTATTATTCGAAGTCGCCGGTGGATGACCCGCTCGGACCCGATTTGGGATTCAGGCGTTCTGTGCGCTCAAACGGATTCAACTCGCCCGCGTATGAATCGGAATCGGCGCGGCGCTTCTCGCTTGCCCCCATCGAGCAACGAAACGATGTGGGATTCCGTTGTGTAGTGGAAGACCCAACATTTTTTGCGCCGATGTGTACTGCCCTGCTTGTGTATGGTCAGGATGCGGGGAGCGGCGCGCCCTCAGGCGGCGGTTCACCTTCTGAAGTTTGCCCCGCGGTTAGTATTAATCAAAACCCGTATTGCAATGGACTCCAGCCTGTCACCAATGTGGAGTTGCTCGGTCCATCGAGCGCGACGTTTGATCCGAATGGTTGTGTGCCCACCGGCAACCCCAACCAGTATGCCTGCCAGCCGCCGGGAGGCGACGTCTCTGTAACAGCAGATTGTCAGCAGACTCTACCGGGTAGCCCCGCGTGCCCCGCAGGATTCGTTCAACAAGGCAATCAATGTATTGCGCAGGGCGGGCAGGGTGCATGTTTGCCCGGCTACAATTATGATCCCGCGAATCAATGTTGTACCGCCACTCCCGGGCAAGGTACATCGTTCGATCTGCCTTTATGCCCCGTAGGAACTTACTATCTTCAAGGTCAGAATGTTTGTGTGCCTTACCCTGCGCAAGGAATCGTTTCGGTGGTGGAGTCAGTTAATTTCTTGAACTGCATCCCCGACCTGACCAAGACGCCGGGGAGTGGTGGGATTGACTGCCTGCAGTTTGGATCGAATATGTCTGCCTGTATAGCGGCGGGTTGTACGTTTGATATGAAGACATATACTTGTAAGTAAAGTTTAACTCACAGTCCCCATGAAAATGGGGACTGAATATTTATACCGGCTTTGAAGAAACATACGAAAATCTTGTTTTGAGTTTGAGTATCGGCGCTTCGATAAACTGATAGGAAAGGGCAGAGATTAGTATCGTCAAAATAAACCCCAGGATAAAGACAGATTGTGACTGGATTTCATCTCCCGATTGACTCGCTGCCCATAAGAGAGCGAAAGTCGCAAGATATATGCTTGGAATATGGTAAATATAGAGACCATAAGAAATTTTTCCGAGATAAACAGTATAACTATTTTGAAGAACGACCCGGGAAATTAAATTGTTTGAATGCAGGGTGGCTTGAGTAATGAACGTAAACCCTATACCAATCAGGGTATAAAGAATTATCAGATGCAAGCCTGTTATGTCTTTATCTGGTAACAAGAATGCAAGAGTCAAGCAGAGGATACTGAAAGGGAGCAAATTCCTGTTTTTCAATTTCCCGGGCGCATCCAACAATCCCAAGCCAATGATAATGCCGCCAAGTATGGAATCGAAATGAGTGAAAGGGAGAACGTAAATGGCTAGGGCTTGAACATCCAGATAAATGAGTGCAACTCGAATCAAGCTTCCGATCAGGAACGCGCTGACAAGAAATACGAGTTTAGTTTTCTGTGAAGTTTCCTGTAGCTTGCTCACCAGCAACGGGGCGATCAAATAGAATTGTATCTCGTAGGAAATTGTCCATAAATGGAAGGAAAAACTTAATATTGTGAAATTTAGAATCGCAGTCAGAAAATTGTCTGTGAAAGTAAGCAGTCCTGCGGCGCGTTGAAATATTTCCGAATTCCATCCCCGGTTCGATACCGTATAAATAATTGAAAAGGTTGTAAGGAAAAAATACAGAGGAAGAATTCGCAGGACTCGTCGAATATAGAAACTCCGAAAATGTATCTTCCCTGTTTCTGTTTGTTCAAGAACTAGGAGCTTCGTTATCAAACACCCTGATAAACAAAAAAATAAATCAAGACCGACCCATGTGTGATCGCGAATAGCTTTCCAAATAAGGTTTGACGTGTCGTATGGCGCATTATGAATGAACACAAGCAAAAAAGCGATGAAGCGCAAGCCGTCCAGTTCGGGGAGGTAGAAGCGCGGTTTGTTTTGCATAAATGGGCAAAGTGACAGTCATCTTTAAGATGACTGTCACTTTAAATGATAGGACTTCGTTTATGCCACTCGGTCGCCTGCTCGAAGGCGTAGCCCGCGTTCAACGCCTTCGCATCTGCCCAGGCGCGCGCAACGATCTGCAAGCCGATGGGCAGTCCGCTTTTTGTGAATCCGCATGGGATGGAAAGCGCGGGCAGACCCGCGAGATTGAATGGCGCGATGAAGCGCAAGCCGTCCAGTTCAGGGTAGTAGAATCTTGGTTTGTTTTCGGGTTGCATGGGGATCCAGGACGAATTATGCCACAGACAAAACATTGCATTTATGTAAGTGTTCGTCGCTCCTTGTAACCTTTAATGTAACGAGTTGTCATGTACTCGTCAACCCAACGAGGTTGGGAATCAATCATTTATAGGAAGAAAACATGAAAAAGTACTTAGTTACAATTTTGGTTTTATTTTCCATGTTGCTTACGCAGGTGGGTATTGCCGCCGCCGCGCCCTCGGCAGATGGAACCGCCACACTGGTGAGTGTGGAACACGGGTTAAAAGGTCCCGTCTTCACTTTTAGTGTGAGCGGCAAGTTTTCCAAAACCGAACTCAAAGGCTTCCTGCAGGTGCAAGGAGGAGATGACTATAGCCTTTACTGCACGCAGGTGGACGAGTCTACCGTCAAATGCACCACCTCCGATAAGGTGTCGGGCGTGAACGTTGTCCTTTCCTGGGGAGGTGGCACGTTCTGGGCTTTCGTCCCTGAGGCCCCGCCTGCCGCATATTGCTACAACGTTTACGATTACGATCGCACTATTACCTGGAAAATCTATGGAACGTATTGTCAGGACTATCGTGCGGAATACGGAGATACAATCCCTTGGTACAACCCGGATTGGGATGATTATTTTGATGCCGTGTTCCTGCCGGAGCATATTTGCGCCGGCATCGTGGAAGACGCATATTACTATCCATTCTGCTAAGACATTCAGCAGGCGAAATTGAATCATACACAGCCCTGGGATCGAAAACCCGGGGCTGTGTAATTTAATGGATACTTACAAATTCACCTTTCGCGTATGCCACTCGGTCACCTGCTCGTACGCGTAGCCCGCGTTCAACACTTTGGCATCTGCCCAGGCGCGCGCAACGATCTGCAAGCCGATGGGCAGTCCGCTTTTTGTGAATCCGCATGGGACGGAAAGCGCGGGCAAACCCGCGAGATTGAACGGCGCGGTGAAACGTGTTAACCGCGCGGCTTGCTCGACTGCGTCATTGCCTTCGATGGTCGGCGCGGGGATGGGAGTTGTGGGGGTGATCAAAAAGTCGTGGGACTCAAAGAAAAGCTCGCATCTCTTTCGGACCTCAGCCTGGGTCCGCCTTGCGAGAGCGTATTCTGTCGAGGACGTTTTCGCGCCATCCATCAACCTGCGGCGGACGTCTTCGCCAAACCATTCAGGGTGTTCTCTCAACCTATCGCGATGAACAGCCGCCGCGTCTGCCTGGGTCATGGTTTTGTTTGCGATTGCCGCGTCGCGCATCCAGTCCACATCCACTTCCTGCACGCGGCATGAAAGTTGATCTGCAAATACATTCGCCGATGCGCGCACAGCCTCCAACACTTCACCATCCGACGATTCGATGAATTCGCCAACGCCAAGCGCGATCTTTCGTCCGCCCATATCATCTACAAGATGACCGAGATAATCGCCCGTCAGCATTTTGACGGATGCAGGGTCTATTGGGTCATAGATCGAAATGACTTGTAACAGCAACGCGGCATCCTTTACGCAGGAGGTGATAGGACCCACGTGATCGAGATTCCACGAGAGGGGGAATACGCCGCGCAGGCTGACGCGTCCGTAGGTGGGTTTGAATCCTACCACGCCGCACAACGAAGCAGGGATTCGTATCGAGCCGCCCGTGTCTGTGCCGAGCGCGCCGAGCGCCATACCTGTCGCGACGGCGATTGCCGATCCGCTTGATGAGCCGCCGGGGATACGCGTTATATCCCAGGGGTTGAGCGCGGTTCCAAAATGTGGATTGTTTCCCGTCACGCCAAGCGCGATCTCGTGTGTGTTTGTCTTGCCGATGATGAACGCGCCTGCCTGCTTGAGTTTCTCTACCACGAACGCGTCCTGTTCGGGGATGTTGTCTGTGAAAAATTTTGAGCCAGCCGTGGTGCGAATCCCTGCGATATCGAAGAGGTCTTTGACCGCGATGGGAATTCCGCGCAATGCGTTTGCCAGCACAATCGGAACACCAACTGATGACTGTTCACTGATCACTGATGACTGACCCTTCGGCACCGTAATGAACGCATTAAGCTGAGGGTTGAGTCGCTCGATTTGACGGAGACAGGAATCGGCCAGGTCCGATGCGGTGATTTTCCTTGAGCGAAGGAGGGTGAGGGCTGAGTCAATCGTGAGCAGGTCGTTGTTACTCATAACATCCATTATAATGAAAATTCTATACCGTACAAATGTCGTTGCGAGGGCGTTAGCCCGAAGCAATCTCCTGTCGTGTGGAGATTGCTTCGCCGCCGCTTCGACTTCGTTCCTCGCTGTCGCTCGTCACTCTGCTCCGCGCGAGCGACTCGCAATCACGGTGTTTTTCGGTTATGGTAAAATCTCGTTCGCACGCGGGAGTCGCCAAGTGGTAAGGCATCAGCCTTCCAAGCTGATATTCGTGGGTTCGAATCCCATCTCCCGCTCTGAAGTTCAGTGTCAGGTGTCAAGTTTTCGGGTGTCACGTGACACTGGAACACTTGATACTTAAACGGGGGCCCATGGCGCAGTGGTTAGCGCAGGCGACTCATAATCGCTTGGTCGCAGGTTCGAATCCTGCTGGGCCCACTGTCTATTACTCAAGGAACATCGGGGTACAATTCTCCAATCAAAAACCATAGCAATGAAGAAATTTGCTTCCACGCTCATGATTGCAGGTTCGTTGATCGTCGCCGTCTCCATTCTCGGGGATTTTATCGGGCTGGGCAAACGTGGGGATATTGGAGCCGCGCAGGTTTTTGGAATCGACGCGGGTGTGGGACTGCTCATTCTGGGAGTTGGCTTGCTGACGGTGAAGCAGGCTGAAGGTCCGGCAGGAGGCGGGCGTCTCCGTACACTCTTTCGGCAAATCCCCGATCTGCCTCCGATGTTTTGGATCGTCTCCGGCTTCATCGTTGTTTATCTCTTCCTCTTCGTTTCTCCGGTATTTTTCGCCAAGCCATCCATCCAATATCTGACGAAATACATCCCCGATGCGTATGTGACACACATTGGCTTCGACATTGACATGACCATGGGGCGCGTCGGCAGATGGCTGACGACTGAGAACTCCCCGTATCAGGATCTATATTATTACTCGCCGCTCACGTTGGTCATCTTTGCGCCGCTCCTCGTTCTGGGGTATCCGGCGTACTACAAACTCAGCACGATCATCACGGTGGTTGCCTTTGTTGCCTGTTCTCTCATCCTGCCTCTTTTTATGTCTCGGAAAAAGAATTGGGCTTTGCTGTTGCTCTTATTCATCACGGGCTTGTTTTCCTATAGATTTCAATTCGAACTTGAAAGGGGACAGTACAACGTCATCACATTCGCACTGGTTTTGCTTGCCATTTACCTGTTCCATTATCACGAACGGTTGTGGTACTACGCGTATCTCCTGTTCTCTCTTGCCATCCAGCTCAAGATCTATCCCGTTTTCCTGACGGTGATGTTCATCAAGGATTGGCGTGACTGGAAAAATAATCTCAAGTGGATTGCAGGGTTGGCAGTGTTCAACTTTGTGTTCTTGTTCGTACTTGGTTACCAGCTCTTTCTGGATTTCGCCAATAACCTTACTGGGGTGCAGTTGTATTTCCAAAGCTCACGCCGCGAAGATCTCTCCATCAAGGGGTTCGTTCTTGACCTGACCACGGACGGCTTCGGCATCATCCCCGCGGACAGACTTCCCTCGCTGGTTCAACATACTGGGTTGATCGAGGGAATCTTCATCGTCTTGTTTGGTCTCTGCCTGATCGCTATAATCGTCGCCGATTATCGGAACAAACGACAGGGATTGAATCCGCATCTCCTGTTGATCGCCACCATCGGTATGCTCATCATCCCCTCCGCCAGTGTGGATTACAAACTGCCCCTGCTTGTCGCGCCGCTTGCCATATTACTCTCCGATCTGGATGCCGCACGCACTCTTGGAAGAAAAATCATTTCGGCGGTTCTGGTTTTCGTCGCCTCGACCGCATACTGGCTGACTTTGTATCCCTTTACAGTAAAACCTTTCATCATTTCAAGGAATTTTCCCGCGCTGTTCATTCTGCTCGTTTCCGTGACAGCCCTGTATTTTGTTTCAGCGAATTCATCAGAATCAGATCCTGCTTGAATCCATCTGTGTGTTTTGGAGAATTAATTTGAGCCCATATATTGCCACCCTCTTCACCTTCCTCATTGCCCTCGCCTTCCTTCGCCTCATGGACTTTCTCGCCCACCGCGGAATTATCGAGAGCAAACTCAGCCGCAAGATCATCCACATCGGCACGGGACCAATTTTCGTGTTGTGCTGGCTCATGTATACCGACGTGTCCATTTCCCGCTGGCTTGCCGCGCTGGTGCCGCTGGTCATCACGCTTCAATTTGCATTGGTGGGTTTGGGCATACTCAAAGATGAGGCGGCTGTGAAAGCCATGACTCGCACAGGGGATCCACGAGAGATATTACGCGGTCCGCTGTATTACGGAATTGTATTCATCGCGATGACATTGATCTACTGGAAGGATTCGCTCATTGGGATTCCCGCGTTGATGATCCTGTGCGGCGGTGACGGGATCGCCGACATTGTCGGGCGCCGCGTCAATTCGCCGAGGTTGCCCTGGTCGCGCGAAAAAAGTGTTGCAGGCTCCTTGAGTGTTTTCATCGGCGGCTGGTTGCTGACCATTCTTATCTTTGCCATCTACGTCTGGATCGGCGCGTTCAGCGGACCGATGACGCGCTTTCTCGTGCCAGTTACTGTAGTGGCTTTGGGAGCAACATTGGTTGAGTCGTTACCCTTCAAAGACATTGACAATATCACGATCACAGTCGCGTGCGCAGTCATCGGGCATCTCATATTTCCGGTCTGATGCTACTTCACAATCATCGTGAGCCCCTGAATTAGTTCCTGTGTGAAGATGGATTTCCCATCTTCGTTCAAATGCAATGTGTCCGAGAAAAATTCAAACGGGATTTTCTTTTGATCGAGATCCAAAAACAGAACGTCGTTCGCCTCCAAATACACATCCAAACCCTGAATGTACGCGCTCAAGCCGGGTGGTTGCGAACCCGGCTCATAAAAGCGTTGTATTGGCATACGGACCAAAATCAATTGAATGCCATTTTCTCTGGATAGGCGAATGATCTCAGGCAAGAAGGATTGATCAACTTGATTTTCAAAATTTAGTCTTTCTGGTGCGTAAAAATAATCGTCAGCGGCGCCGATGGCTTCGCTGAGGAAGGTGATATCCAGGTTGCTATCCTCGAACACGACTTCCATCGCGTAATCCATGCAGGTTAGGTTGCAATTCAGCAGGACGTTCCCCAGCGGATACCGGATATAGTAATCGACGGTTTGGCGAATTCTCCAGCGCGAACTATAAAGGGGAATATATCCCTCCATGAATTTTTCAAGCGGACTCATTTGGTTAATGTATGCCCGCTCGATCAATAATGTATCCTCTGGTGACGCGAATTCATCAATCTGTTCAAAATACCTGCCTGTTACCCGATAGCCGGGAACCGTCATCATAGCGTCCCGAAAAAATACGACCATATATTTCGGTTTGTGGTCTGCAAGCACGATATTATTTTTTATCATCAAATACCAAATTGTGGATGCGGTTCCGGGCAGACTGACCAGAAGGGTTTTTCTTCCAAGTTTGCGCTCTACAAGTTTTTCATCAACTGCCGGGGCAAGCATGGAGTCTCCAAACAACAGAATTTCCGGTTTTTCCTTGTTGAGTAAGTCAGTAAAGGTTGTCCTGATTCTGTCGTCGAACTGCGGACCGATGTCTTTTGGGTACGGCGTTTGATATCGGATGGGGATATAAAATGACAGGAAACTCAACAGCAGAGTAGACGTGATCAGATAATTTCGAAAGGCTTTCATGAAAGTTTCTCTCGGGGTCAGAATTGAAAATAGATAAAATCAGGCGTGGCAGAATTCACATAAACAAAGATCATTGCCGTTGCCGCGGCGTAGTACATCGAGCGGATGATTGAGTTTTCCCTTGTGTATCTATCCAACATCATCTTTGCAATCATGGGGATCGAATACACCGCCACAATCGAAAACCCGATCAAGGCGACTGCTTGTTGTTCACGAGAACCCATGAGAGGATTGGAGAAAATGTTGATGACCCAATCTATTGACGGCGCGGCGAACAAGAGCCAGCCAAAGACGATAAAACCGAACATCCCCAGCCAGGCGAGAACTGCTTTCACCCAATTATCGGGTTTCCAGTTTCCTCCCATTCCAAGCGCTTGGTAGACAACAATTAAGATTCCATACATCCCACCCCAGAGGAGATACGTCCAGCCCGCGCCGTGCCAGAGTCCGCTGATGAGCATGGTCGCCAGCGGCGGGATGGCAAGAATCACCCATTCAGGCAAACGCCGTTGCCTACCGAGCAGGAATCGCCGAGTGGGGAAGAAAACATAATCGCGCAGCCAGAAGGAAAGCGTCAAGTGCCAGCGATTCCAAAAATCGGTGGGGGTCAGAGATAGGTATGGAGATTTGAAATTCTCGGAAGTGTCAAATCCTAACAGGAAGGCAACTCCCCTTGAAAGATCGGTATAGGCTGAAAAGTCCGCGAGAATTTGCAGGGTAAACCCGAGCGCGCCAGTGGAGGCAAGCAGTACGGTCGGTTCTTCCAAATGAAAAATTCTTTCTGTGAATGAACCAACACTATTCGCAATTACCAGTTTCTTGAACAGCCCCATCAAAATCAACTGCCATGCGGAGTAAAAATATTCCGCCTTCCACGTTCGCGTAGATTCGATTTGCGGGAGTAACTTCTGCGGGCGTTCAATGGGACCCGCCACAATTTGAGGGAAGAACGAAACGTACAGAGTAAAGTCAATAAATGAACTAGTCGGTTGAAGTGTGCCGCGCGAAATGTCAATCATGTAACTCAACTTCTTCAATGTATAAAATGACAAACCCGCGGGAAGTAAAATCCTTGTAAGTAAAAACTCACTTTGCATTCCCAACTCCCCAACAATCCTTGCAAGATCGTCACTGAAAAAATTGTAGTATTTGAAAAACGCCAACACCCCCAGGTTGAGCACAAGACTGAATGACATAAACAGGCGGATGTGCGACGTATGCTCACTCATCCTTTTCGCAAGAAAAAAATCAATGATCGTGGAAGCCCCAAGCATGAACGCGAGCCACGGCTCCACCCAACCATAGAATAAATAACTCGCAACAACCAAAATAATATTCTGCCAACGCTTCTCACGCGCGAACCAGTACAGCGTGAAAACGACTGCAAAGAATAACCAGAACGTCAGGCTGGTAAAACTCATTTCGCTTCCTCGTCCTTTTTCAGAATCATCACCTTATAACTCTCGGCATACTTCATGCCCTTGTTCTTCGCTTCCTCCTCCGCCCATTCGGTCATCCATTTTCCAACTTCATCAACAGGGACTTGACTCACGTGCTGTTGCAACGCCTTGATCTTGACGTCCATCGTCTCGGTGACGTCAACCCACGTATCGGATTTATCCGTGCCGTGGATGTATAACCGTTTGACGTCATGCGGTTCATACCCAGCCGATAATAGGTCCGTGAACATCAGCCGACTCCCCGCTGACGGGAAGACCGCCGCGCACGCCGCCTCTGCCGCGGCGCGATGATCGGGGTGGTTGACGTATTCATCACCGTAAAACCACGCTTCGGGATTCCCACACAAAACTGCATCAGGCTTGAACTGGCGGATGAGGCGGGTTAAATCTTTGCGGAGTTGAATCGTCGGTTCCAGTTCCCCATCGGGATAACGCAGAAAAATCGTTTCCTTGATTCCTAGCACTTCATTCGCGGCGAGTTGCTCTTTCTCGCGCAATTCTGCCAGTTCCTTTTTATAACTTCCATCCTTAGCGGGATCATTCGAGCCCGAATCGCCGCTGGTGATGACCACGGAAATAATTTCACAACCTGCGCGCGCCCATTTAGCGAGCGTGCCGCCAATGGAAAATTCCTGATCATCCGGGTGCGCGTGGATGCTCATCGCGATTTTGGGAATGTATTCTTCGCTCATTTTTTTCTCCTGTCCTGATATGTCATTGCGAGGAGGGCGTAGCCCGACGAAGCCGCGAAGCGTCCTCGCCGTGTTGGGGATTGCTTCGGACTATCGTCCTCGCAATGACGGGTGTCATATTTTTCTTCCAACCACCAGCATTTTGTTTTGAATTTTGAACACCTTGAAAAAGATTCTTACAAATGGTAATAACAAATTCACAAACATTTGTGACTTGAATAATTTATTCAAATAAAACTCATACGGGAAGGATAGCTCGTGAAATTTATGCAGGTCAATGACCTCAAGGCCGACTGATTCAAAGAGTCTTTTCATCTCACTCGTGGAAAAAATCTGCTTGTGCCCAAACAAATGAGACGAATACATCGCGTTCAAGAATGTTGGGAATTTGCCGCGTGTAAGTTTATACGTGAACTCGCCGAAGCGATGATAAAAACTGTCGCGGCACGGCGTGTCAATCAATAATAGCCCGCCCGCTTTCAACACAATCGCCGTGGACAGCAACGTCTGTAACGGATAATTCACATGCTCGATCACATCCCATAACGTGACCGCGTCGAAATGACTGACGTATCTCGTTTGCCAGAAATCGCTTTCGATGGGACGCTTGTGAATTTCAAGCCCATGTTTTGATTTTGCGTATTGAGCGCGGCTGTCGCTGAGCTCGATGCCGACAACCTCCGCGCCTTGTTGTTTTAGCAGGGATAAAAATAGTCCGCCGCCGCAACCGATGTCGAGCACTTTTGCACTTTGGAGGGGGAGATGTTTCGAGACGATTCCCATCTGGTTGCCGAATTTTTTCGCGTTCGCTTGTAACTGCGTCTCGATGTACGCGGCAACTTCCCCAGTCAGGTCTGAAGCGTTTATTTCGGGAGCGATGTCCTCCACAGGATCGAGATAGTCAATGAAGTGAAATCCATCCTTTGACACAAAGACATTCGCGTTTTTCAATCTGTACACCAAGCGCCCGCTTTCACGCGGATGTTGTTTCAGCGCGTCTATGTTTTCCATGCTCATAGGGAGCGATTGTAACCGAAGAAGTTCAGCGGGGAGACCTTCGCAATGCGTACGTTGTTATGCCTGTGCCTGCAATGAGGCTTTCTTCCACAAGTTCGAAACCGAAATGCTGATAAAGCGGAACATTCGATTTCGCCACTGTGTCGGTATACGCGATGACTTTTTGCGAATCAGCCATTTCAAGGAACGGACGGATCAGTTTGGAGGAAAGGCCCTTCCCGCGCGCGGAGACGAGCACTCCAAGATTATCCAGATAAAAATGCAGCTCGTCTGCGTATTTTTTATGCAGGGTATCAAGTTGAGTCAAAACTGCTTTTGCACGAAAATAACCGATCGGATACATGGTGAAAAGAAGCGGGAGAAATTTTCCGAGTGATTTAACGCTGACAGATAAATCATCCTGATTTGGGAATTTCCAATATGCCGCGCCCTGCAAGGGTTCACCCACACCGTAGCCGCGTTGGTTCTTGATATTGATCTCGCCGTACACGCGGAAAAATTTGAGCAGGGTTTTGACGCGTGTTCTTCTGAATGGAAGCATATACGAGGTAAGCGGATCATCCACAAACGACTGCGCAATAACCTGCGCGGCTTGCTCCACATCGAGGAGAGTGAGTTGCCTGTATTCGTTAGCCATGAGCGAGATTGTACCTGAAAGCAAAACATTCGAAGCGTGATGCCTCGGATGTTTATTTTTGTAGATTGTCATTCTGAGCGAAGCGAAGAATCTCTACACGGTGAGCGAGACTCTTCGGTCGCGGAAGAACGCTCCCTCAGAGTGACAAAATTGTTACGGAGGTCCGCCGAAGGAGAAGGGCGCGCCAACTTCTGTGTCCGTGAGGTCAAGCCCGATATTGATCGTCGCCGCAAATCCGTTTGCATTATCGCCCGTGATGTCAAGCAACAACTGGTCGCCGCCGTTGTTGAAAGTATTGTCGGACGAGTTCAGCGTGATGCGTTGACCTTTTGCGGCATACGGTTGCACTGAATACACCTGATCCGAAAGCGCCTCATCGAAGAAGAATTGCGACACGAATTCGTAACTCTGACCATCCGCCCCGGTCGTGCGGATCATGAAATGGATATGTACAGTTCTGCCCGAATACCAGCCTGGGTAAATGGTTGTGAATTGCGCCCTGCCTGTCCCAGCTGTGAGTTGATACCCGCGCAGGAATTTTTGCCCGGTTGTATCAAATCCCTGATCGGATACGCCCGAATAGACGCCTTGCGCGTCACAGTGCCAGATGTCTACTTGCGCGCTTTCGATGGGATTGCAACTGTTTTGCGAAACATCGTACACGCCAATCGCAAGTGTGAGCGGTATGCCCTCCCTCACCGAATTATCCGACGGCTCCGAGCGGATATCCGAACGGTTGAGTTGCTCGTCTACAAAATACGGTCCGATTGTCAGCTCAGGGCGTACCACACACGAGAGAGCCGCCGCAGTTACTGATGGCGCTTGCGTGGAGGATACAATCGTTGATGCAGATGTCGGAATCAACGTGTTTGTTACTTCGGGAGCCGCGCACGAGGCGAGAAACGCGGCACTTCCCACACCCAATAATTTGAGCGCGTCCCTGCGGCTGAGAATTTGCCCTACCGGTATGTCATCGTTTTCCATAAATATCTCCTTTGGTTAGGTTTCACCATCATACCCCAGAGACCGTTGTAAAGTGTGACTTAACCGTGAAGATTTTGTGTAGATAGTTCACCCGCAGTACACAATCTCATTTCTCCACTCTGCTTTGAATTGACCTTTGAACTGCCCGCCTCTTTCGGATGTGAAGTTGAATCTGCCTTCGAGAGGCATTCCCTCCTGGACGCGCTCAAACATCACCGTACCGTTCAATAGAATTAGCGGATCAATCTCCGGCAGGATGTAGGCGATGCCGATTTGCCCAGTTTCATCAGGGAATGAAAATGTTTTTGGGAATTTGATATCCGGTACTTGCCAAATTGAAATATAAATGACGGTTCCACCATCCATCTGAACAGACACCGTAAAAGCGGACCCATCCCACGGCGCGCAGTCGCGGACGATTGAGGCAGGGAAGACTTGCGTTGATTCTTGATTGCTTCTGGAGAAGGTGAATAGGGCGATGCCAAGAATTAGCAGACCAATTGCTATGAATAACAAAGTTCGCGATTTCATGTTGTGAGGACGACGACGAACCCGCTATTTATGTTCCCCGCTGAATGTACGCGCCGCAATTGCCACATTCAACTTCATCATCTTTAGGAGGAGGGGTGAGGCTGGTGGGCATGATTTTGGCTCAATCTTTTTTGTTATACATTTCAGCAAAATGCTCTAACAGCAGCCGATGAATGAAGCGATAACCACCGCCAACTTTCTGGAGAAAGATATGATCAACCGCGTAATCGAGGAAGCGAGCGTAATTAGCAGGAGTATGACGTTGAATGACGAGGATGAGGCGCAAGGTATAGTGCTGTATGACATCGAGTCCGCCATACCATAAGACACCAATCAGCCCACCCATCAGCCCTGAAGGAGCTGAAGGAGCGCCAGTGATAATCCGCTCACCAATTAGCCAAAGAGTTATTCCACCAATCAGTCCTCCGAAGACTGCGTTTCTTATTGATAATCGAATTCCCTGATTGGGGACGGATTTGGTTTCCACAATTTCGCGGGTTAATCCATTAAAAATTGCACCACTCAACCCACCAAACGGCCCAAAAAAAACGACCCCTCCTATGAGCCAGTCCAAGGTCCCACCCACAAGCAAACCAACAAGCCCGCCTTTTAACGACCTGCGCCAGGACCAACGCAACGCGTCTACGGTTTGAATGTCATGTTCCAAGTTTTGTTGACTACCTCTTAGCCCAAAAATCAACGCAAAAAGTAACCCAAAAATTAATGCAATATTCCATATATCCAGCGTCTTGATTAACCCCATCTTAACCAGACCCAAACTCATTGCTATCATCAGCCATACAACTACAACATTGGTAACTGACCGCCAGAACGTGGGAGATTCTCTCATTTCTCTTCGTTTACGAAGCCATTCTGATCGCAATATATCGACAAGACCAATTGACAGCCCAACAGTTAGCCCGGTACGCAGCCCACCCAACCACCATTCACCAAAGTACTGATTAAGAATAAACCATCCTATCAGCCCGCCACTAAGTCGGGACGCAAGGATATATAGCCATTGCCAACGGCGCACCGACAACCAACTTGGCTGTAAGCCCTCAATCAGGAAGACCTCTTGATTGTGTTTTTGCATATTTCGAGCTAACCAAGAGAGATGATGCTTGGTTTGTTCATCATCATAAGGTAGTGCGCTCCCTTTACGATTGAACATTCGAGTAATATAACTATCAAACAAGTGTTTGCGACGGGCTTTATCTGTAGCTAAAGCAGGATCACTTAAATCCTCAGCGGAAGTATTTTGATAGGCTAGGCTCATGATATTCAAGATCAACGGTGATTGAGCCATGCTTCGCAGGGCTTCATCTTCCTGCAAGGTTGCGCGCAGGCTGGCGAGTTTCTCACCGGCTCGGTTCAAATATTCATCAACTTGCTCAGGCGTAAGTGGTTGCAGGTAAATTGCACGATAAAACGCTAAACGGACACTTAGATCGGCATAATCTTTGATGCGACTGCAAACAACCAACCCTTGTAAGCCGTAATCCATTACCAACTGATTTATTTTCTCTACACAAGCCGCACGGTTCTCTACTTTGACTTCATCCAAGCCATCGAGAAGAGGCAAAATGCGGCGATCTTGTAGCCATTTTTTTCCATCTCTTTTGGGTAAATGATATTTGCTATTCAGTTCTGCAATCAGCCACTCATCAAGTGGCTGCTGTTTATTCGTCCAGGTGGCAAGATTGAGGATGATGGGTACAGGTTGAGCAAAGGCTGAATCTACTTCGGCGATCAAATCACGAGCCAGTTGCAGCAGTGTCGTCGTTTTACCTGAACCGGGTTCACCCAATATGAGCAAAAGGCGATTGGCTTCATCAAAGATGTCTTTGATCTTTCTCCCCCTTGGAATTTCCTCACGTGATCGATCGGGTTTCTCGATCACCATGCGCCAAGGGTTGTCAACAGCCTCCTCACGAAGTTCCATTCCTAATTCAAGAAGCGCCGCTTCATGAACCGACTTTTCAAGCACCCCTTTAATCCATGTTGTTTCAACATTCTTGAGCAGGATGCCAAGATCGTGACGCAGGCGCGTTTCGGCAGGCGGAAGGGGATTGATGATGACATCACCCTTGCCAACAACAATATTCCCTTCGCCGCTAATCGCTACATCTTGATTGATATTATCAGGCACTATATCCTCACCACAATTATTCGTTAACGGTAACGTCGCCTTGTCCGGTCACAATGTTTCGGTCGCCTCTAATTTTTACATCCTGAGTGATATTGATCTTCGCTCCCGGAAGTTCTTTGAGTTTTTCAAGTAGTTCATTGGCAATTTGAATTAACTTTGGGTCTTGATCTGCTTTTGCGTTGGCAACTTCTTCTTGAAGGACACTCTGCCTTGCTTTCGAGTCAGGCTTCTCTTCCAGCTTGTTTACCGACTCAAGAAGTTCGCTCTTGACTCCATACTTTTTCTGCAAAGCGGCTCTGAACGCCGCATAAGCGTCTTGAATAGCAGTTTGACTCAAATTAGCCAAAGCGGTAATAATCGCTAAAGTGATGGGGTCCATAAAAGCCTCCTTAGTTTTCAAACGGTAAAATTATTATAACTGCGATTGTTTATCTTTAATGTACAGAATATAACTACCTTCCTTTCGGAGTACAATACCCACAACATCCCATTTAGGAGCCTCTTATGACCATCACCCTTGACGGATCATCCCTCACCATTGAAAAACTCGTTGCGATTGCGCGGGATAACGAGAAAGTTGAACTTGCACCCGAAGCCTTGGATCGCATCAAAGTCTGCCGCGCGATGCTGGAGGAGAAACTTGCCAGGAAAGAAGTCATGTACGGCACGAACACCGGCATCGGCGAGTTTTCAGAGACGATGCTCAACGATGAGCAGGTGAAGGAATTCCAGAAGTACCTCATCTACAACCACGCGGCGGGGATAGGCGAACCCGCGCCGATCGAACATATTCGCGGGGCGCTGGCGGGGCGGATCAATGTCCATGCGCATGGGAATTCCGGTTGCAGACCTGAGATCACCTTAACACTGGTGGAGATGCTGAACAAAGGCGTCACACCAGTTGTTTGTCAGAAGGGGTCGGTGGGCGCGAGCGGCGACCTCGCCCCGATGGCGCAAGCCGCGTTGCTGCTCATGGGCGAAGGTGAAGCCTTCTTCGGTGGCGAGCAGTTACCGGGTGCGGAAGCGATGCGGCGGGCTGGCATCGAAGTCCCAGGCTTGCAGGCGCGCGATGGTCTTGCCGCGATCAACGGATCCAATTTACTGACCGCCATGTCCGCCATCCACATTTACGATATGGAAAGATTTTTGAAGCAGGCTGAGATTGCGGCGGCGATGTCCATTGAGGCGTTGCTCGGCAACATGAAACCGTATCACACCAAACTGCATGAACTGCGCGGCTTTAGCGGCGCGATCACGTCCGCGAAAAATATTATGAAGGTGCTCGAAGGTTCAGATCTCACCACGGGCAAGATGAAAACCAAAGTGCAGGATGCCTATTCGATGCGTTCGACTCCGCAGGTGATCGGCGCGGCGCGCGATGCAGTTGCGTATGCAAGATCGCAGGTTGAAATTGAATTGAACGGCGTTGGCGATAACCCGATTTTTATCCCCGAAGAACAATTAACTTTGACAGGCGCGAATTTTCAGGGGACTCCGGTTTCACTGCCGATGGATATGGCAGGCATTGCTATTACGATGATCTGCGTTTTATCGGAGCGGCGACTCAACCGATTGACGAACCCGGCTCTTTCTCAGGGACTGCCTGATTTTCTCGCCCATGAGCCTGGATTCTACTCTGGGATGATGCTCAGCCAATACACCGCCGATCATTTGATCGTCGAACAACGGATTCTCTCCACGCCCGCAAGCATTCAATCCATCCCCGCCGCGGCGGATCAAGAGGACTTCGTTTCGATGGGCATGAACACTGCGTTGAAGAACGGACAAATTCTCGATAACGCGTTCGGTGTGCTTGGCATCGAATTCATGGCGGCGGCACAGGCGCTCGACTTTCGCGAGTTCACACCGGGCAAAGGTTCGATCAAAGCGCGCGAAGTGATTCGCAAATACGTAGATCATCTCGAAGTGGATCGCCCGCTGTATAACGATCACAATGCGATGAAGAAGCTGGTGCAGTCTGGTGAGATTTTGGAAGAGGTCGAGAAGGTGGTGGGGAAGTTGGAATAATTTCTTATGTCATTGCGAGGGCTGGTGGTCGAGTAGCCCTGAGCGGTTGTTTGCGAAGGGCGTATCGAGACCCAGCCCGAAGCAATCTCATCTAACCAGTATAATGTTTGATAACATGAGATTGCTTCGTCGGGAAAAGCGCCCTCCTCGCAAAGACATTTAATTCAACGCATATTCAACCGCTTTATTCAGTGTCATCGCGCGTCCTTGCGCGGTGAGGGATGTAATCAAATCGGGGTTTATTTTTTCTTTGATTGCAGTTATCAATTGCTCGCGTTCTTTGGTCTCAGGCGGTAATAGCGCGGTGTGGATTGATTCGCGTAACCCATCCGCCGCGAAGAGGAGGGTGAGGGCACGAGCAAGTTGGTTGCGCGCTAGAGCCAGCGACGCAAAAGAGTCGAGTGAGTAGGCAAGACTATACAGATAATTCCCAGTGTGAAGAATTGTGATGGCTTCCGTGTGATATGAGCGCGCTGGTTCCAAATCGCGGCGGCGGAGGGCGGCATCGCCCAATCCCTGCAGGGATGCGGCGCGGCCCCAATCAAAGTTGTGTTGTTGTGATTCAGCGATATTCTCTTCAATAAGCCCAATAGCGCGCGCATCATCACCTTGATATACAACGACCCGCGCCAGCCAGTAACGGCGGATGATGGTGTGCCAACCCCCGCCCCATTCCTGGCTCAGCGCGAGGCTTTCGGCGCAAAGATGTTCGGCTTCATCGAGTTTCCCTTCACAGATGGCAATCACGCCCAGATCGTTTATGCCCCATGCCATGGATTCCTGATCGTTGAGTTCGCCTGCCACGATCAAACCTTCGGAGCAGAATTGATTCGCTTCCTCCAGTTTGTTTTGTTCAATGGCAAGATCACCCAGGCGTATCAGCGCGAACGCGACGCCCCTGGCATCCTCCAATTCGCGCGCGAGTTGCAGACTCTCTTCAAATGCATTCCACGCGGCAATGCGGTCGTTCAAACGCACCTGCGCGAATTCGCCAAACTCTGCCAGTTTGCGCGCGACATTCCAATGGTCGCCCACTTTGCGATAGGACTCAATACTTTTATCAAAATGTAAGCGCCCTGCTGAGGGATCGTCCTCCAGCCAGCCATAAGACGCGCGGGAGAAGTGCGCGGCGGCGATGGCTGTTTCGTTCTCCAGCGCATAACTCAACGATATACTCTCATCGAATAAGCGATAGGCCTCTTTTGCGTCCGTTGCCCAATGTCCGCTTCTACTCAGCGCGTGGGCATATTCGGGTGTAAGCCGCGGCTGATGAGGCAACTGGATGAAGCGTTTGAGCCAGTCGCGGCTCTCATCGTGATACCCGCGCAGGAACCAAAAATATAGCAGGGAAATTGCAAGACGCAATCCCGATTGCGCCGAAACAGGCGATTGATCGCCCAGTGCGGATTCCATCGCCGCGCGCAGGTTTTCGTGTTCGCGTTCCAGCCGCTTCATCCATTCGACCTGGTCTTTGCCGCGCAAGCCATTTTCTGATTCTTCGGCAAAGGCAAGGTAGCAGCGAAAATGCCTCTCACGGATCATGGACTCTTCGCCTGCCGCCTGCAATTTCTCGCGGCAATATTCACGCACAGTTTCCAACAGGCGATAACGAATCTCCCCGTTGGACAGGCGGTCAACCACGACAAGTGATTTATCCACGAAGCGGGTAATCACATCCAATGCGCTGTTTGATTCGACAATGACTTCCTTTGCCGCTTTCAGTTCAAAGCCGCCGGCAAACACACACAAACTGCGAAATATTTTTTTATCTTCATCATCGAGCAGGTCGTAACTCCAGTCAATTGCTGCGCGCAGGGTTTGTTGACGCGGCAGGTCTGTGCGACTCCCTGTGGTGAGCAGGCGAAAACGGTCATCGAGCAGGGAGGCGATCTGGTCCAGGCTCAGGGTGTTGAGGCGGGATGCCGCGAGTTCAATCGCCAGCGGAATGCTGTCTAAACGGGAGCAGATTTGAGCGACGCGTGACGCGTTGTCTTCCGTTAGTTCAAAGGAGGGGAGTACAGTCTTCGCGCGGTCGGCGAAGAGTCCCAACGATTCGGAATCCAGGAGGGATGGAACGCGGAAGCGGACTTCACCAGCGATGTTGAGAATTTCGCGGCTGGTCGCGAGGATGCGTACATGCGGGCAGGCAGCCAAAATTTCGTGAATCAGGTTTGCAGTTTCAGAAATGACGTGCTCGCAGTTATCCACAACCAGCAAAGTATGTTTTGCCCGCAGAAATTTTTTGATCGTGTTGATAAAAGAACCATCACGCGGCTCAGGCATTCCCAGTGAAGTGATGAAAGTTTGCGCGACATGCGCGGGATTCGAGATCGGCGCGAGTTCGATCAACCAAGCGCCATTGCGATAAGCATCTGTGAGTTGCTGTGCTGTTTGAAGCGCGAGACGGGTCTTGCCGCAACCGCCACTGCCTGCAAGCGTCACCAGCCGGGCGTTGCCCTGGTTGGAATCGAGAAGATTTTTTATTTCATCAATCTCATGTTCGCGCCCAATGAAACTTGTCAGTTGCAGGGGAAGATTATTTTGCACACTCTCCTCGGTCCGCATTGATTCTTTGATTTCCCTGCGGACTGAACTCGAAAACGTGAGAACGGCGTTTTGCGGAAGTTCCTCCCCGCGCGCGTAGGCGGCGAGTTCCATCAAACGCGATACGACCAGCGGCTCATCTTCCAAATACAACGCGGGAATGAACAACGCGGTCAATGCGGCAAGGTCAGGCGGACGCTGGTTCTGTTCGAGGCGGCTGATCTGCGCCTCGCTGTATCCCACCGCAATGCACAGTTCGCGCTGGGTCATGCGCGCGCGGCGTCTCAAATATTTGAGCAGGTCGCCAAACGTGACGAACGAATCGAGAGGGATTGCAGACTCAGAGGACGGCATTGCATTTCCAAGTGTACCTCCAAGTTGGTAAGAAATGTCATATATGGCAACCCGCCTACTGCTACACTGCGAACATCAAACAAGGAGTGTTATGCGCCGCATCATTGAACGAGTTGTGACTGTTGTAACGACGACCACATGGACGATCTCCTCGCAGGACGACCCGCTTCACGCTTCGCGCGACCCGCAGGCTGATCCTGTTCCCTCAGCGGAGGTCCAAGTTGACGCCGCGCAGACCACTCAACATATTCCACCTGTCATTGAGACAAAGGAGGCTGATGGCAAAAAGCAAGAGAACGTAATTAACCCAATGGCAGACGAACCGCCAACTCAATCTCATTCTTATTCAACAAAAATCGAAAGGAAATAAAACCATGAACACCAAACGCTTCTACTCTGTATTGATGACCCTCGTCCTCGCCTCCGCTTTGCTCCTGGGCGCGTGTGCGCCTGCCGTTTCCGTCACCGATAGCAAGGATCCCGTCACTGTTGTCAAAAACTTTTATGAGATCATCAATACCAAGGACGTGGACAAAGCCATGACCCTCACCGCCGAAGATTACGTAATGAACGATCCCTTCGGCACGTATAACAGGGTTGATGCCGCAATCGCCTGGCAGGCAGTCGTGGATGCAGGGCTTAGCTTTAACCAAACTGAGTTCACAAACACGGGTGGCGGCCGCGTGACATCCTGCTATGAAGTGTTCGAGAATGGCACATCCATTGACAAGGGTTGCGGCAATTCCACGCACGTCCGCGATGGCAAGATCATCTTTGACGGGCTTGAAAATGCCGAGCAGATCTGGGTTGTGCAAAAATACTACGAAGCGCTCAATGCCAAGAACCTCGACCTCGCCATGTCCTTCATCGCCAGCGACGCTCTCTTCATCAACCCCACAGGTACCTACGAAGGCACAGCCGCGATCCGCGCCTCCCTGGAAGGCTTGAACGCCGACGGCATCACCTTCGACCTGAGCAACTTCCGCAATGCCGATGGCACAGTCATTTACGATTATGAAGTTCTGCAAGGCGGCAATGTGCTCGATGAAGGCACAAATGGTCTCACCATCGTCAAGGACGGCATGATCGTCTTCGATGGAACGGAAGAAACTGTACCTGTTCAGTAAGTAGTAGACACGCATACAAGAAAACACGTACACAATAACTGTGTACGTGTTCTGATTTTTTATGAAAGATGTAGCCGATGAATTTGTAGGGGCACAGCGGGACGATCTCTCGTCAAAGTCCTTTCGAGATTCGCTGTGCCCCTACTTGTTATTTCAAGGTTCCACGCTGACCACGCCACCTGCGAGCATTCAATCCATCCCCGCCGCGGCAGATCAGGAAGACTTTGTTTCGATGGGTTTGAATACCGCCCTTAAGAACGGCCAGATTCTCGATAACGCTTATGGCGTGCTGGGGATCGAATTCATGGCGGCGGCGCAGGCATTGGACTTCCGCGAGTTCACGCCGGGCAAGGGTTCACTCAAAGCGCGCGAAGTGATTCGCAAATACGTTGACCATCTCGAAGTGGATCGTCCGTTGTATAACGACCACAATGCGATGAAGAAGCTGGTACAGTCTGGCGAGATTTTTGAGGAAGTGGAGAAGGTGGTGGGCGAGTTGGGATAAATTAACAGCGTTCCCTTTGGGGAATCATATAACATCAGAAGAATCAAAACGGGACGAAGGCAAACCTTCGTCCCGTTTGAGTCAGAAACGCTAGCTCGGTTATGCTTCTCCAGTGGTGCAGAACAGGTCACCTATCTCATACGATCCGCCGCCCCAATAGGAATGCCACGATTCGAAAGAGGAGACAATTTCATCCAAGGAGGTTCCATACCAGGAATATGTATAAGGCCCTCCGTAATAGATAAATGTGGCGGTAATCATTGCGCCCATGATCTCACCCTCGCCGCAGATGAACGGCTCTTTTGTTTCTGCTTCGGGTGTGTTTGGCGCTGGCACGGTCGCGTCGAACACCTGCCCTGCGAGGTAGACCTTCACATCCTGCCCGGCATACTTGCCCGGAACATGGCAGACGACCTTGCCGGTCTCGGCATCCCTGAGGGTGCACTCCACCTTGTGGTACTCCGAGCCGACAAACATGCTGGCGTTGTTCAAATCCTGCTGGGTCACGCCCGGCAAATACAAGACCACCGATGAGCCTGCCGCGCTGGCAGTCCCAACGCTGATTCCCAGGGCTGTCGCGATCACCGCCACAGCCAAAACGAACGAAAATACTTTCTTCATTAGTTACGATCTCCTTTATGAAATGATTTATAACGACTTGCCTATTTTATGGATTCGTCCGTAACTATCAATAGCTGTGACCGACATTTATGATATGGCTTAAAATAAATGCAAGGCGAGCATTTGTAACCTTTCCAGACATCAGTTAGGAACCACACATCGAAGCGGGAGCTAAGAAGCGAAGGACAACTCACCCCGAAATTATTTTCAGAGTAAGTTGATTTTCATCGTTGCTACAAAAATTTTATTATTTTGGGACTAACGAATTATTGGGAATTTGGATCACGTTTCGGAGCGTATGACCCAGATGCGCGTCAATGGCGCGAAGAGTTGTTGAGGGCTTTGATTCCGTAACAGTAGAGGCACAGCGAATCCCGAAAAGGCTTTGATGATAATTCATCCCGCTGTGCCGCTACTCGTCATTTCAAGGCTCCACACTCAGGATACCGCCTGCAAGATTTATATTCAACGTCCACGTACTTCCAATCGCGAATTGTTGGAATTCCGAAACTGTACTCGGTGAGTAGGTTTCATGCCCGCCGTCATCGGTCGAGAAAGTAATCGTCAACTTTTCGGAGGCGTCCCCAATCCGCTGGTCGCTCGCGAGACTCGGATCATCATAAACGGGTTGTAGGTTGTTTCCATCAAGCGAATATGTTTGAATGGTTGTCCACTCATCTACAGTGTAGGAACAATACTGCTGTGTTTCGGTGTGACATTCCTCCACGACTTCTGAATAGCCGTTGCCTTGATCAATTGTTCTTTGTTCGCACACTTCCTGGCTGTCGTCGTAACAGGATACATTGTACGCGTCCGAAGGTGGACTGCCGCGTTCATTCGAATAATTCACGGAGCGAATTTCCTGCACAGGCACAGAGGTTTGCCAATACACATCTGTCACAGTGGCTTGCACTGATGATGTGGGGAAGACGAACAACACCAACGCACCAACGCAAAGGATCGCCAAACATCCCAGCACAGCCGCCGCGATGACCCACGGCGCGCGCGATGGCTTTTTCCCTGTCAACGGTGCGGCGGGGGAGAGTCCGCTTTTTGCTTGTGGTGCAATTACCGCGGCTTGCGCGAGCTTGCCCTGAGGCTGCTCGAAGGGTTTCGGCAATGGCGATCCGCAATTCGAGCAGACGGAATTACTGCTTGGGTTTTCGGTCCCGCAATTGTCACACTTCACAACTTTCGGCGAAGGAGGAGGCGCTTGCATGATGCGTCCCGCTTCTCGTGCTTTGCCCTCTTTCAAGTCACCGCCGCATTGCGAGCAGGTCTCCGCTGTCGCGGGGTTGCGCGTGCCGCAGAATCCGCAGTGGATGTCCGCGCCCGCTTGCGCGGCTTTCACCGCCTTTTCATCCGTCACCAATTTTTGTTCGGAGGGAAGATTGAACTGCACATTCTCGGGTTGAGGCGCGCCGCAGTTTTCACAGGTTTTTGTGCCGCCCTTGTTGCGCGTATCGCAGTTCGGGCATGTCCATTCGTTTTGAACGTAACCAACAGTTCGCTTCCGTGCCATGATTGCTCCTTACTTGAAATTCCTTTGTGTACTTCGTGTCCTTCGTGGTAAAAAACGCATGAGTCAATTATAAAATACGAATCACGAAAATCCATGCCACTTTCGTTCTCACAACATTGCTCCCATCGCCGTCCTCGGCGATGGGACGCCGCCGTGGACGGCGGCTCGAGCAGGAATCAAAATCCATGCCAGTTTCGTATCTCGGCAATACGCGATTCGCAGTCCGGTTCCCTGTGTGGATTTGGATCACGCGCATCTGACTCCCCTTTGCCTGTCGCGGCGACGAAGACCGCTTTCGCCCCATTAGCGACATTGACCGGGTCGTAGCCGCCTTCAAGTACAAAAACGATTTTGCCATCGCAGTGTTCCTCCGCGAACGCAATAACTTTCTTCGCCAACATCAAATATCCCGCTGTGGATAACCCCAGCGACGTGATGGGATCATTCCAATGCGCGTCGAACCCGACTGAAACAAAAATCATCTGCGGCTTGAAGGACTCGACAAACGGCGTGAATATTTCATCCGCAACTCTTTCATACGCTTTATCCCCTGCGCGCGTGGGCAATGGCACATTGACGATTCGTTTCTTCGCGTGGGGCGCATCTTCGATCCAGCCTGTGCCGGGGTAAATCCCCCATTGATGCGCGGATAAAAAAGCGACGCGATCATCCTCGAGAAACGCGGCTTGCGTTCCGTTGCCGTGATGCGCGTCATAATCAATCACCATCACCCGATCCATTCCGTTTGCCAACGCATACCGTGCGCCAATTGCCACATTATTGAACAAACAGAATCCCATCGCGCGATCCGGTTCCGCGTGATGCCCGGGCGGGCGGACAATCGCGAACGCGTTATTTGCATTTCCATTCAGTACCTCGCGCGTGCAAGTGAGCACTCCGCCTGCCGCGAGCAGGGCGTCGTCAAACGATGACTGAGTCACATACGTGGGAGCGTGGTCAATGATTCCGGGCGCGTCTTCGCGGCAGACTTTTTCAAGTGAAGCAACCAGTTGGGGGTTATGAACTAAAGCTATTTCTTCAAGCGTCGCAGGCTTTGCTTCGATCAACTCTGCATCGAATGAGTTCAGTCGCGGCTTGAGTACATCCAACCGCGCAGGTCTTTCGGGATGATCGGGATAGACATGATTTGGTGAGGGGACGAAGGTGTAGACGATTTTCATGTTTGAATTATAAGCCCCTCTGAGGATACGTTGCACTCGCGCAGGTCAAGAAAACTCTTAACGCCAAGACGCAAAGCCGCAAAGAAACTTGGCGCCTTGGCGTCTTTGCGTTAAAAATCATTTGTTTGCCAACAGTTATATTGCGGATGGGATGCGCGCTTTGGGCAAACATACCCAAACAGATCTATTCTCCAATCTCTACTCTCTAATCTCTCTTCCTCCCAAACAACTTCAACCACTCTTCAACTTCTTTTTCTGAAACCACACGCTCGCCTTTTGAAACTCGCGGGGAATTCTTTACCTGCCTGAGAATCTTCGCAAACTCATCCGATGACAATACTTCGGCTTGCGCGTCGCGTGCATATGCCTGCACTTGATGATCGGAGGAAACCACCGTCCAGTTTTTTGCGGATTTGCCCATGCGCTTCAACCGGTTGCGGATGGCGTCGTCAGCGGTCCTCGTCAGCGGGACAAATGTTGCGGTAACCGAACCCAGCTTCCTCGTCCCGGCATGAGGCGTGGGCGCTCCGTCGAAATAGACTTCGACCTGCCTGCGTTCGAGCCGGCAAAATTCCTGAAGGATGGCGATCAATTCCATTTCGTCATCCATTGAATCGAGTCGCAATCCAAGTTTGGGAATCAGGTTGTGTCCATCAATCAAATAAGGCATTGCATCTCTCGGTATGTTCTTTCGTATATAATAGCACTTCAAGATGGCGTGTAATTGGCGCGCCACAGGTGTCTAACGCCAGAGTTGCGCAAGAGAACGCAACCTACGCATCGTTGTTGTGATCCACCGATAATAGCACGATACGTTAAATCAAAGGAGACTGACATGGCTGACAAACGACCTTCCAAATTACTGGTGCCTCCGCAAGGCGGCATGTTGCGCGATTTCGTCTCGCGTCTCAAACTCATCGCGCGGCTCATGGGCGACCGCCGCGTAAATTTCTTCCTCAAATTGTTGCCCGTTGCTTCGCTGGCGTATCTCCTCTTTCCTTTTGATCTCGCGCCAGGAGTAGCCCTGCCCATCATCGGCGCGTTGGATGATGCCGCGATACTTTGGATTGGCTCGATACTGTTCGTTGAACTCAGCCCTCCCAAAGTGGTGAAGGAGCACATGGATGAACTCGCCAGCAACATTGATGATGATTCTTCGGGCGACGTTGTGGATGCCGAAGCGACGGATGTGGACGGCAAATGAGGCGGCTGATAATTTTATTGCTGTTGCCGATTCTTGCATGTAACGGATTAAGTACACCGCTTCCCTCTATGCCACTACCTGATCCTGTTACCCAAACATCTCTCCCGCCGACAACGGATTCTGCCACCCCCGCGCCGACTCAGATTCCTCCAACCGACGCGCCTCCCGATGCGACAAACTTCCCCGATCCCGATGCATATACATGGCAAATGATCGTGTCTGAACTTGACCGCCCCGTAGACTTGCAAGCCGATGGTTCAGGGCGATTGTTTATCGTTGAGAAACTGGGACACATCCATATCTTCCAGAATAGTGGGTTGGTTGAAACACCATTTCTCAATATCGAAGACCGCGTCAACAACATTTCCAATGAAATGGGTTTGCTCGGGCTGATATTTCATCCGAACTACGCGCAAAACGGATTCCTCTACGTTAACTACACCGGCGATGGCGGCGACACATTCATCTCGCGCTTTTCGGCAAGCGGAGATTCCGCCGACCCAAAAAGTGAATTGATCTTGCTCACCGTCGAACAACCGTTTCCGAATCACAACGGCGGCGGACTCGATTTTGGACCCGATGGCTATTTATATGCAGGTCTCGGCGATGGTGGCGCGGCGGGCGATCCGTTTGGAAATGGCCAATCGCTTGATACCTTACTCGGAAAAATTTTGCGAATTGATGTTGACTCCGCACAGCCGTATTCGATCCCTGCCGATAACCCATTTGGCGATGAAATTTGGGCGTACGGAATTCGCAATGCCTGGCGGATATCATTTGACTCTGCAACTGGTGATTTGTACATCGGCGATGTGGGTCAGGGCGAATGGGAGGAGATTTCCTTCATACCGGCTGGTTCGGCGGGCGGCGAAAACTTTGGCTGGGATTATCGCGAAGGCGCGCACGATTATGAAGGCGGCGGTCCCGCTGGGATGATTGACCCGATTGCCGAATACAGTCACGGCGAAGGCGGTTGCTCCGTCACTGGCGGGTACGTCTATCGAGGCGCGATGCCTGAATGGAATGG
>Ga0247727_10003156_pt1 | contig 36805 bp, 27 predicted proteins | sample WisWelCaveWW1625_FD_202498 | JGI IMG/M metagenome (GOLD analysis project Ga0247727, IMG submission 202498) | Biofilm microbial communities from Wishing Well Cave, Virginia, United States - WW16-25 | ecosystem: Environmental > Aquatic > Deep subsurface > Groundwater > Cave microbial mat | place...
TATGTGCCGATCATGGATGGCGGCACGCTGAATGGCATCCTCGCCGTAGGGCCGCGCAAAACAGGCGACCCCTATCGCGTGCCCGAACTCGAACTCCTCACTGCCATTGCTGATCAAACTTCAGTGGCGCTCAAAAACGCCCGCCTCGTTACCGAACTGCGCAAAGCCAACGACGAGGCTCAACTCCTCAACGATAGTCTGGCCGCCAACAACGAGCAACTCAAAGAACTCGACAAAGCCAAAGCCGACTTTATCACCGTGGCCTCCCACGAACTGCGCACGCCGCTGACTCAAATCAGCGGCTTCAGCGAGCTTTTGCAGATCATGAGCGAGGCCGAGGCGATCTCCGGCAAAGAGATCAGCGAAGTGGCCGACAACATTGTCAAAGCCTGCCGCCGCCTCAACGACGTGGTGGGGCAAATGCTGCAAGTATCGGAAATTGACGTTGAAGTCATGCAATTGAGAATCGGAGAGACGGCTTTGGAAGCTGTGTTGCGCGGCGCGCTTCAACCTTATACCGACGCCATCCGCGAACGCAAGATCACTTTTACGACGCAGGGGATACGCAACCTGCCGTCCATTCAGGGCGACTCGAAGCGGCTGACCGAAGCGTTCAGCCAGGTGTTCAGCAACGCCATCAAATACACACCCGACGGCGGGCGCATTGACATTCAGGCCAGATTTGTGCTGCGCGACGAGCAGTGGCCCGACACCATTCAGGCCACCATTGCCGACACCGGCATTGGCATCAGCCCGCAGTATCTCGGTCTCATTTTCCAGAAATTCTTCCGCATTGGCGGCACCGGCCTGCACTCTACCGGTAACACCAAATTCATGGGCGCCGGTCCCGGCCTGGGTCTGCCCATTGCCAAAGGCATCATCGAGGCCCATGGCGGCCGCATCTGGGCTGAGAGTCCAGGGTATGACCGCGACGCTTGCCCCGGCACTCAAATTCACATCATCCTGCCCCTCCGCCCTTCGCCCTTCAGCGGCAAGAACGCGCCCTCCCTCATCGGCGAAAATTTGGATGCGGGGATCATGCCCGGCCAATCAAACCTGACAGGTTCCGGCGGCGAAGCCCGCCGCTAAAACCTGTCAGGTTTGATCACATTTTTGCCAACGCCTGATCCAGGTCGGCGATCAGATCATCCGCCTCTTCCAGCCCCACCGACAATCGAATCAACCCGTCGGGGACGCCCGCCGCGAGCCGAATTTCTGCGGGCTGACGGACATGCGTCGTCGTCGCCGGATGCACCGCCACCGATTGATTACTTCCAAGGTGCGTGGCCTGAATGATCACCTTGAACGCCTCCAGCACCCGCCATGCTTCGGGGATGCCGCCATCAACGGCGAACGACAGCAACGAGGTGCCCCCGCACCCCATCTGCTCGATCGCCAATTTGTGTTGGGGATGACTCGGCAGGCCGGGGTAATTTACGCTTTTTATTTTCGGATGCCTGAATAAATATTCCGCGGCTCGCTGGGCGTTGCCCACGGCCCGCATCATCCGCAAGCCGAGAGTCTCAACGCCGAACAGAGTCAGCCAGGCATTGAAGGCGCTCATCGTCGGGCCGGTGAAGTGATAGTGGCCGTTGCGGATCGAGTCGATCAGATCGCGTTTGCCGACCAACATGCCGCCCAGCGCCGCCGAGTGGCCGCTGAGATATTTTGTCGTCGAATGAATCACCACATCCGCGCCTAACTCAATCGGGCGCAGGATGGCAGGCGTGGCCAGGGTGCTGTCAATGAGCAAAGGCAAGTTGTGTTTGTGGGCCAAGTCGGCCAGGCCTTTGACATCGGCTACAAACAAGTCGGGGTTGGTGGGGGACTCGACGTATAGGGCAATGGTGGCTTCAGTGATGGCGGCTTCCCAGGCCGAGAGGTCTTCGGGTGTTTCCACGAATCGCGCGGTCAGGCCGAGGTTGGGCCACGTCAATCGGAATTGATTGCGGGTGTTGCCGTAAGTTCGGGCCGAGGCCACAATTTCACCCCCCGGTTTTTTTACAAACTGAAGGACGGCCATAAACACGGCGGCCAGCCCGGAGGCCAGGGCCAGTCCGGCTTCGCCGCCTTCCATGGCCGCGATGCGTTTTTCGAGAATATCATTCGTCGGATTGCCGACGCGGCTATACGAGAAGCCGGGGTCTTCGCCGAGGCAAAGCTGGCGGCCCTGTTCGCCGGTTTCGTAAGGGTAGGCGACGGCCATGTGCAGGGGCGGGAAGAGTCCGCCGCCAGTCGTGGGATCGTATCCAGCGTGGAGGGCGAGGGTGGAGGGGTGAGTCATGGGAGTCTCCGGGAGATGAATTTCACCGCGAAACACGACAACGAATTGGTGGATGGAACGAATTCGTTGCTTCCCGAAATTCGCTGTAGTGTTGGCAGAGGCATTTATCCGTGCGGTGAGAACGACATTATAATCGCGGTATGGCCTCGCTCCCGCCCCGTCTGTCCGAATCCATCATCAAATCTTATATCCCCGATCCCTATTTCGCGCGCGGCAAGAGCTACTATCGCAACGGCCACATCTCCGAGACGGTGCGGCGCGGGAATGTGATTGAGGGCGATTGTGAGGGATCGGAGTACGACCCCTATCGGGTGGAGGTGACTCTGGGCAGTCGCGGTATTGAGGGCAATGAGTGTTCGTGCCCGATGGGCGGCGATTGTAAACACGTCGTCGCGTTGTTATTGGCCTGGCATCACGAGCCGGAGGCGTTTGAAGACCAGACGCCGAGAGCGGCAGGGCGCAAAGGCGAAAAACTGTCAAAGGCAAAAGTTGACTTGACCGATCCTGAGGCGGTGCGCCAGCAGATTCGGCGGGTCATGCGTTACGCGGGCGAATGGCACGGCTCGTATCGCGTTGCGGAGGCGCTGTCGAAGATTCTGGACGGGGCCGAAGCGTTGGCTAAAGGGGACGAATGGACGAAGGCCGAGGCCGTGTATCGGACGGTGACCGAGGAGATTCTGGAGGATTACGACTCGTTCTACGACGAGGGCGAGGTCGCCGATGAGATCGGGCGGGCGGCGGAAGGGTTGATGCGTTGCGCCGCTCGCGTTCAAAGCGCACCTGCGCGACGCGAGATTCTGCGAGAGATTTTTGAAGTGATCGAGATGATCGGCGAATGGGGGATAAGCATCAGCGATGTCATGCACGATACGCTGTTGAAACACCCTCTCGCCGCCGATTACGACTACATCCGCAAATGGATCGAAGGCAAACTTAAGGTCAATCAACGCTATGGCTATGGCGCTAACGAGGATTGGGGCTATTTGCTCAAGGCGCTGGACAAACGGGCCGGGGATTTGGAAGGTTTCATTCAGCGCGCGAAAACTTACCGTTTGCACAAACTGCTGTTCGACACCCTGCTTGAGTTAGACCGGCCCGCTGAAGCGGCGCGGGTGGCAAAGCAACAGGCAACAGCTTCGCCGTGGGAGCGGATCCAATTCGCCGAAAAGCTGGAGGCCGCCAAACTCGTTGACGACGCATTTGAATTGGTGGAAGCCGGATTGACTGCCTTGGGCAGTGATCAACTCTACGACTGGCTGACGAAGCGATATAAAAAATATGACCGCACTGACAAACTCATTAACCTCCACTTGAAGCGCTGGCAGGAATGGCCGAACGAGCAGAAATACAACGAGATTGCGGCGGCAGTCGGCGACAGTGAGCAGTGGCCGGGCCTGCGCCTGAGTTTGCTGGCCGGTCTTGAACTTCACGGGGAGTTTGGGTTGCTGGCAAAGTTGTGCATCCGCGAGAAGGATTGGGAGCGGGCCTGGGCGGCGGCCCGGCGGAACACCAACTATGATGCGGTGAATGTCCGCCTCGAGGTGGCCAAGGCGATGGCGAAGGATGCCCCGGAACAAGCCCTCGACGCTTATCTCGAACTGGCCGATGCGCTGACTAAAAAATCCAATGTGGAAAACTATCGGTTGGCCGCCTCGTGCCTCAAACACGCCCGCGACCTGTTCACCACCCTCGACGAGAAAGAGGAGTGGATGCAGTTCATCACCGCCTTCCGTGAAATGCACAAGAAGAAGACGGGGTTGATGGCGGCGTTGAAGCAGGCGAGGGTGTAAGCCTGTTTTTTTCGCCGACGAAACCTCAGAACCAAAGGATGTGAGTTATGGCTTCTCTTCTTCCTCGACTCTCTGAATCTATCATCCAATCTTACATCCCCGATCCCTACTTCTCGCGCGGCAAGAGCTACTATCGCAACGGCCACATTTCGGAGACGGTGCGGCGCGGGAATGTGATTGAAGGCGATTGTGAGGGATCGGAGTACCAGCCTTATCGGGTGAAGGCGACACTGGGCAATAAAGGCGTTGAGGGCAGTGAGTGTTCGTGTCCAATAGGTGGTGGATGCAAGCACGTGGCGGCGTTATTGCTGGCCTGGCATCACCAGCCGGGTGAGTTTGAGGAGCGCCAGCCAGTGGGAGATACTCTGGAGGAGAAGAGCCGCGAGGAACTGATCGCGCTGGTGAAGGAGATGGTTAAGCGCCAACCGGAGTTGGAGTATTTGATTGACTTGCCGCTGGCGGGTGGCAAGGGCGCGAAGCGCGGCAAACCGGTGGACGTCAAAACCTATCGGCGGCAGATTCGCCGCGCCATGAGTGGCGCCGAAGATTGGCGCGACGTCAGCAGCGCCGCGCATGAGGTGGGGATGGTGGTGGACATCGGCGATCAATTTGCCGAGGCGGAGGATTGGGCGAACGCGCAAGCGGTATATCAAGCGGTGATTGACGAGGTGCTGGATGAGTATGAGTCCACACACGATGAAGGCGACATTGCCTCGGAAGCAGGCCGGGCCATTGAGGGCTTGGGCGAATGTCTGGCCGCCAACGCCGACGACCCGGCGGCCCGGCGTGAACTGCTGCGCGCTCTCTTCGATGTGATCAAGTGGGACACCAACGCCGGAGGGTTGGGGATAGGCGACGGCGTTGAAGACCTGCTATTCAAGCACGCTACTGACGACGATTACGCCGAGATGCGCAAATGGATCGAAGCTGAAGTGAAGGCCCTCCCCACCGGGGGTGATGCCTTCAGTTCGAAATGGCGGCGCGACCATTGGGGAAGTTTTCTGAGCGACCTCAACGCGCACGACAAAACCATTGACCCGGAAAAGTTTTTAAAGCAGGCCAAAGCTCTCAGCTTGCACCAGCAAGTGTTCGATAAACTCCTCGAACTCAAACGATACGACGAAGCGGTTGAGGTGGCAAAGAAGCACCTGGCGGGGTCAGCCTGGGAACGGATCGGAACCGCCGACAAACTGGAGGCGGTCAAACGCTTCGACGAGGCGCTGGCCCTGGTCGAGGCCGGTCTGCCGGGCAACACCGACGACCGCCTGTTTGAGTGGCTGGCCGCGCGTTACAAAAAACAAGGCCACAAGGAGCGCGCGCTTGAACTGCAATTGACACGCTGGCAGAAAGGTCGGCCCTCTGAAAAGCTATATGACGAAATCGCCGCGCTCGCCAAAGACATGAAACAATGGGAGAGTTTGCGCCCGAAGTTGCTCGCCGACCTCGAAGGCCGCAAGCAGAGCGACGTGTTGGCCAAAATCTATCTGCGCGAGGAGGAGTGGGACTTGGCGCTGGCGGTAGCCCAACAAGATACCAACCCCTGGGGAAGTCTGAATCTGAAGTTGGAAGTGGCCAAGGTGGTTGAAAAGGAACGACCCGAGGAAGCCATTGATCTTTATCTCGAAGCCGTTGAAAAAGTGATCAGCCAACAGGGCCGTGAGAACTACAAGACCGCCGCCAGTTATTTGAAGCGCATCCGCGATTTGTTCACGGCCCTCAATCAAAAGGACGAATGGGTGCAGGCCATCGCCGCGGTGCGGGAACGCCACAAGAACAAGCCGGCCTTGAAGGAAGAGTTGAACCGGGCGAAGTTATAAAAGCTGTCAACCGGCTATAATCACGTTGATGGACGAGACGAACATCACTCAAGGCGGCATTCACAACGAAGGCGACATCACCCTCGGTCAGGGTGATGTGATTGGCCGCGACAAAATCACCAATGTTTACGCCGACGCGCCCCTCGCCCTCTCCCTCCATCAACTTCCCGCGCCGCCGCCCACCTTCACCGGGCGAGCAGAAGAACTGAATGACTTGCTGTCGAACTTCGAGGCAGGCGTGGCCATCTCCGGCCTGCATGGGTTGGGCGGAGTCGGCAAAACCGCACTGGCCCTCAAACTGGCCGAAGCCCTCGCGCCGCGTTATCCCGACGCGCAGTTTTATCTCGACCTGCGCGGCACGAGCGAGCAACCCCTCACTCCCGCTGAGGCCATGGCCCACATCGTCCGCGCCTATTACCCGGCCTCGAAACTTCCCGAGAGCGAGGCCGAACTGGGCGGGCTGTATCGCTCGGTGTTGCAGGCCAAACGGGCCCTGCTGGTGATGGACAACGCCAAAGACGCGGCGCAAACCGCCCCGCTCCTCCCGCCGCCAACCTGCGCCCTCATTGTCACTTCGCGCGAAAAATTTGCCTTGCCCGGTTTGAAGGCGAGGAGTATTGATGCCGTGCGGCCCGATGACGCGCGCGACTTGCTGATCAAAATTGCGCCCCGCCTCAGCAACACAGAACATCGCTTGGGGGTGGGGGCGGTGGACGAAATCGCTTCTCTCTGCGGCTACCTCCCCCTCGCCCTCATCGCCGCTGGCGGTGTGCTAGCCGTGACCGACGACCTCGACCCCGCCGATTACGCCGCGCAACTGCGCGATGAACAAGCGCGATTGGAATTGACGGGCCTCACCGCCGAAGGTGTGCCGATCAGCGTGGAGGCCTCGCTCAACCTGAGTTACGCCCGCCTCAGCCCCGAGGCCGCCCGTGTCTTCCGCACCCTCGCCGTCTTCCCAGCAGATTTTGAGGCAATTGCCGAAGAAACCATTTGCGAAGACGAAGGCCACAAGCAGTTGAGCGAGTTGGTGCGGAGGAGTTTAGTGCAGTTCGACGGGAAAAAGAAGCGGTATTGGTTGCATGAGCTTGTACGCATCTTTTTGAAGGTTCGATATAACAAGAAAGATCGTATGATAATAGAGCAACGACATGCTACATATTATAAATTTGTGTTGAATGCAGCGAATAGTTTATGCCTCAGCGGTGGCGAGTTGATAAAGCGCGGCTTGGATTTGTTCGATTTGGAATGGGGCAATATCCAAACCGGACAGATTTGGGTAGTGGCTCATGCTACAAAAGACGAAACAGTTCTCAATTTGTGCAGTGCTTACCCTAATGCTGGCTTCTATGTCTTCGGCATACGTTTACATCCACGAGACTGGATCCATTGGCTGGAAGCCGCATTGTTTGCTGCTAGGAAATTGAAAGATCGAGCTGTGGAGGGGTGGCATTTGGGCAACTTGGGTAACGCCCATCTTTCTCTTGGCGACACACAAAAAGCCATTAACTTTCATGAACAACATTTAAAGATCGCTCGTAGAATCAGTAATCGGCGCGGTGAAAGCAACGCAGTAGGTGGATTGGGGAATGTCTATTATAGTTTGGGCAACACTCGTCAGGCTCTAAAATTCTATAAACAACTATTGAAGATAGCCCGTGAAACTGGCAGCAGACATGATGAAAGTAATGCGTTAGGAAGTTTAGGAAACGTCTATGCTGAGCTGGGAGAGTCAAACAAAGCTATTCAATATTATTTGCAATGTCTGATCATCAAGGTCGAGATTGGTGATTGGTATGGTCAAGGAGCGACTTTAGGTAACATGGGCCAAGCTCATGCTGAGTTAGGCCGTATTTCTGAAGCAATAGAGTTCTATGAAAAGTCATTAACTATTAAGCGCCTCATGCGCGATATCCGTGGTGAGGGTAATACTCTTTTTAATTTGAGTCTCGCTCTGGAAAAGCTCGACAACCGCGCCCAAGCCATTATCTATGCTGCCGACGCCCTCAAGATTTTCGAGCAAATTGAAAGCCCACATGCAGAGAAGGTGCGGAAGCAGTTGGCGGAGTGGCAGAGGGAGTAGGGCGGGATAGCACGGATTTGCGGAATGAACGGATGGGATCCGCCTATTCTGCTGATCCGTGCTATTGAGCAGAGGGAGAATCACTGAGGCACTGAGAGGCGGGTCAGTGTTCTCAGTGACCTTCAGTGAGTCAGTGGTTCAGAGGAGGCTGGCAACGGACAGAAAGCGGATAAACGGACAAAAGCGGATGCATCCGTTTCCGTCCGTTTATCCGTTTCGCCGAAGGCAGTCCGTTGTCCACCTCCCCAAACGTCCAACCTCCCCTGCACCCCCGCTGTGCTATCATCCGCCGCATGCCAGCCTCAGGACGATTCTCTCAATTTAAAACAACCTTCGATAGCAACCGGGCCAAATTCGCGGACTCTATGGTCAATGTCCGCCGGGCGTTTGTGCTGGTGTGGCAGGCGCATCCGCTCTCGGCGCTGGGCATGGCGGCGGCGACGCTGATCGGCGCCGGCCTGCCGGTGGCTCAGGCCTGGGTGGGCAAGTTGATCGTGGACGCTGTAGTGGCCGCCGTCAACGGCAAGGACGGGATCGCCGGATTGCAAGCGGTGTTGCCCTACCTCCTCATCGAGTTTGCGCTGTTCGTCCTCAGCGCCGCCAACTCGCAGGGCCGCAACCTGGCCGAACACATCCTGCACTCGCGCATCAACATCAGCATCAACAGCCGCATCATCCGCAAGGCGTTGGAACTCGACCTCGCCCATTTCGAGAACGCCGAGTTCTACGACAAACTGCAAAACGCCCGCCGCGAAGCCGACTGGCGCTCGTTGCAAATCGTCAACGGCGGCTTCTTTTTGATTCAAAATGTGATCACGTTGTTGTCGTTCGGCGCATTGCTCATTCGCTTCAGCCCCTGGCTGGCCGCCATCCTTTTCCTGGCCACCATCCCCGCCTTCGTCGCCCAGAGCCAATACGCCGAACTCAACTTCCGTGTGCTTTCGTGGCGCGCGCCCGAAGCTCGCAAACTCATGTATCTCGAACACCTGCTCACCGATTACGAAGCCGTTAAAGAGATCAAACTGTTCAATCTCGGCGAGCCATTGCTCGGTCGTTACGCCGATCTCTTTTGGAAATTTCTGCGCGAGGATCAAGCCATCGCTCAAAAGCGCAGTCTGGCCTCCTTTGGTTGGGGCCTGCTCGCCACCTTGACCTATTACGGGGCTTATGCCTGGATCGTTTGGCGGGCGGTGACAGCGGCCATCACCCTGGGCGATATGACCCTCTACATCGGCATCTTCCGCTCCAGCCAGAACATGTTCGAGGGGATTCTGTACGGCCTGACGAGTCTGTATGAAAACGGACTCTTCATGTCCAACCTCTTCGCCTTTCTGGAATTGAAGCCGTCCATGCCGGTGGCGGCCTCCCCTGCGCCCGCCCCGATCGAGATTCGCAGCGGCATCGAGTTCCGCGAGGTCAGCTTCAAATACGAAGGCCATGACGAATATGCCCTGCGCGACATCAGCTTCAAGATCGATCCCGGCGAGAAGATCGCCCTGGTGGGGCCTAACGGCGCGGGGAAAACGACGCTGATCAAACTCCTCACCCGCCTCTACGACCCGACCGAGGGCCAAATCCTGCTCGACGGCATTGATCTGCGCGACATTGATCCGCGCGATCTGCGCCAGCGCATCGGCGTCATCTTTCAGGACTTCGTGCGCTATCATCTGGCCGCTTCGGAGAATGTGGGCTTTGGGCAAATTGAGGCGCTGGCGGATCGCCCGCGTATCGTCGGCGCGGCGGAGAAGAGCGGGGCGCACCCCGTCATCACCGCCCTGCCCGAGGGTTACGAAACCACGCTGGGCCGCTGGTTCTCCAAGGGCCGTGACCTATCCGGCGGCGAGTGGCAGAAGATCGCCCTGGCCCGGGCCTTCATGCGCGATTGCGAAGTGATCGTCCTCGACGAGCCGACCGCCGCCCTCGATGCCGAGAACGAAATGAAGGTCTTTCAGCAGTTCCGCGAACTGACGACGGACAAGATCGCCTTTCTCATCAGCCACCGCTTCTCCACCGTGCGCATGGCCGACCGCATCTTCGTGATCGAAAAAGGCGCCATCACCGAGGAGGGCACGCATGAGGGCCTGCTGGCTCTCGATGGAACGTATGCGCGGCTGTTCACCCTGCAAGCCGAGTCGTACAAGTGACATTTCAAGGGTAAAATCACAACATGCAACTCGACAAAGAACTTTATCGTAAAACCCATGAGTCTTTCAAGCAGTGGAACGAAGCCAAGTTGCTTGAACGTGTTCGTGGCGCGAGCAGTCTCTCAGCGAGAGAGTTGTGGAACCGATATGTTGATCTCTGGGAGTTTTGCGTGAAGACAGCCCCGCCTCCAAGCGCACGACAGCAAGCGCAAGCCTTCACGGAGTGGGCAGAGTATTACACCAAGATGCAAAAGTTTGAAGCTTGGAGGCGAGCGCGTGGAAAATCGGCTTGAGACTCCTCTACGAAAAGCAATTGACTGGCTCGAGGCGCACAGTTATCGCTACGCAATTATTGGCGGAATTGCAGTTTCTCAGTGGGGTTTCATCCGCGCCACAGATGATGTTGATCTCAAGGTCCTTGTCCCGAACTCCAGCTACCCCGCCGCCCGCGCCGCTCTGCGAGCCGCCTTTCCCGATCGCGCCAGAAAACATATCCCGGAAAACACTTTCATTGTTGATGTCGTTATCGAAGGTGTGATCGTAGATTTCCTTTTAACGTTGCCCGGGTACGAAGAATTGATTATAGAGCGAGCTTCTCGGCGCGACTTGGGTGGCTGGAAAGCCTGGATCTGTTCGGCAGAGGATTTGATCATTCAGAAGTTCTACGCCGGGCGCAGCAAGGACTTTGCCGATGTGGAAGAGTTGTTGATCGCGCAAAACGGCAAGCTGGACGAGGCCTATATTGAAAATTGGCTGACTCAATTTGCTGAAGCATTAGAGAAGTCTGAAATCCTGACTGAATACCACCGCCTCCTCGCTAAAAGCAAATCGCTGGAATGACGGCCCCTGCGTCGCTGTGATGAAATTGCCTCGTTAGAACCCGGGGTAAAACGTGGGCGTTGGCGCAAGGGTCGGCACAGGGGCTGAGGCCTCGCAGGCATCGCCAATGCCGTCGCCATCGCTATCGTTCTGATCCCCGTTGTCCTTATCCGGGCAGTTGTCGCCATTATCGGGAAAACTGTCGCCGTCACGGTCAGGCCGGGGCGTGGCGGTAGGCGGGACGAACTGCGACGACTCGCCGGGATTGAACCGCAACCACTCTTCGAGTTGTCCGCTGTCAATGGTTTCGAGGCGCGGTGTACCATACGGCGGCGCGGAGAGTTGCTGGCCCTGGATCAGGGCATACGTTATCCCGGCGACGATGACGGAACATGTGCCTTCGAGGCAGGTCACTTTGATCTCGTTCAGGCCCGGGTTGTAGCTCACACTCATCAGCGAGCCGCGCACGGCGGCCACCCCCACCGGCGTCTCCACGTTGAGACTGCCGCTGTTGAGAATCACCCACACTTTGCCCACCAACAATTGAAGCGCAGTGAAGGGATTGCCAGCGTTCTGACTCAATTCGGACAGGAGGAAGGCGCTCATCTCCGACACGCGGACGACGGTGCCCTCGCTCAGATTGAGACGGACTCCGCTTCTGGCCCCGGTCCGCGCTTGATCGCCGACGCCGATGACCTGGCCTTCCGTGGCCGCTCCCTCGGCGGCGGCCCCGTTGGCCCGCACAAACACCTCCCGTTTGAGTTCGACCAGAGTCGCCGTGCGGCCTTCGGCCTTGACGATGGCCTGACTGCTGAACATCAGGCCCAGAAGCAGGGCGGCAATAACCCCGGCGATTAAGAATTGAAAAGGTTTTTTCATTGAGAGAGTCTCCCATGCCAGGGGCGGCGTCCGCAGAGTCCGCGGCGTCCGCGGCGTCCCCGACAGAAATGTGTAGCCTAGCGCCTTGTGCGCGTCCGCCGCCGCCCACAAGGGGCTAGGCTACGATGTTCTCACTTGTATTCAGAAAAAGTTTAGCACAGAGCGAGCGGCAATTCTGTAGTAAAATCCTCTCCCAGCGCGGGGCGGCAATCCGCGACTCGGGGCGCGATGGGTGCGTACCTTACTAGGAGTGACTCAATGGCCGAATACGCCGTTGAACTTCGCAACGTTTCAAAAAGATTCCCGGCCCCTTCCGGGGAAATCGTCACCGCCGTCAAGAATGTTACCATGCAGATTCACGACGGCGAATTCTTCTCCATGCTCGGCCCGTCGGGCTGTGGCAAAACAACCTCGCTCAGAATGATCGCCGGGTTTGAATTGCCCACCGAAGGCGAGGTGTACGTCCACGGCCAGGCCATGGGCCAGAAGCCGCCTTTCCAGCGCCCCATCAACACTGTTTTTCAAAACTACGCCCTTTTCCCGCACATGACCATCGGCGAGAACGTAGGCTTTGGGCTGGAGATGAAAAAGGTTGCCAAGGACGAGATCGCCAAACGGGTCAAGGAAGCATTGGAGATGGTGCGCCTGCCCGGGTTCGAGAAGCGCCGCACCCGGCAAATGTCTGGCGGCCAACAACAACGAGTCGCCCTGGCCCGCGCCCTCGTCAATCGCCCCGAGGTGTTGTTGCTCGATGAGCCGCTGGGCGCGCTCGACCTCAAGCTCCGCAAAGAGATGCAACTTGAATTGAAGAAACTGCAACGCGAAGTCGGCATCACTTTTGTGTATGTGACGCACGATCAGGAAGAGGCCCTGACGATGAGCGACCGCATCGCGGTCATGTCCGGCGGGGTGGCGCTGCAAATTGGCGATGCCAATGACATTTACGAGCGGCCCAATTGCAAATTTGTCGCCGACTTCATCGGCGAGACCAGCTTCCTCCATGGCCAGGTGCAGAGCCAGAATGGTCGCTCGATGGCGGTGGCCCTCGACGGCGGGTTGACGGTTCAGGCCGAAGCCGACAACGCCATCCCCAATGGCGCGGAGGTCAGCGTCGCCATCCGCCCCGAGAAGATGCACCTCAAACCGTTTGCGAATGCGGCCAATCAGTTCACAGGCCGGGTGGAGAGCCTCGTCTATATCGGCACCGACACCCACTATGGCATCCGGTTGAAGGGTGGGCAGTCGGTGCGGGTGCGCGAGCAAAACAATGCGCCGGGGTCGAAGCCGGTGGCGAACGAAGGCGATGAGGTGCTGGTGAGCTTTCAGGCCGAGGCGGCGAGGGTGCTGACGGAATGATGAAAGACGAAGGATGAAGGATGAAAACCAGCGCCATTCATCCTTCATCCTTCTGCCTTCATCCTTTGGCTATGCTCCAACGACTGCGCGAAAACAAATCCCTGCAAGGCACGATCCTCATCTCGCCTACACTGATATTGATGATCGGGCTGTTGGTCATCCCGCTGATCCTGACTCTCATTGCCAGCTTCGGGCGGCGCGACCCCGATGGCAACATCATTTACACCTTCACCCTGGACAATTACATCCGCCTCGCCGGGTTTGCCGAAGAGTCGGGCTACGATCCGCTTTACGTGCAAATTCTTGTGCGGTCATTGACGCTGGCCTTTCAAACTACTATTGTCGTGATTCTGATGGCCTACCCGCTGGCCTACTTCGTCGCCCGCGCCCCGGCCGGCCAGCGCAACTTTCTGCTCTTCCTCGTCCTCGTGCCGCTGTGGACCAACTTCATCATCCGCGTCTACGCCTGGATCATGATCCTGCGCACCGAGGGCGTGTTGAACGGCATCCTGGGCTGGGTCGTCGGTCTATTTGGCATTGAGTTCCAGCCGCTGGAAATTTTATACACGCCGACGGCGGTGCTGATCGGTATGGTGTACGAATTCCTGCCGTTTATGATCCTGCCCATTTACACCTCGCTGGAAAAAATTGACGGCTCACTATTTGAGGCCGCCGCCGACCTGGGGGCCAACGCCCTGCGGACATTTTTCCGCGTCACCCTGCCGCTCTCGATGCCGGGGGTGGTGGCCGGCACCATCCTGGTCTTCATCCCGGTGATGGGCACGTTTGTGGTGGCCGACATCCTTGGCGGTCGCCAGGTGGTATTGGTGGGCAACCTCATCCAAAACCAGTTCCTCAGCGCCCGCAACCCGGCCTTCGGGTCGGCGGCGACGCTGATCCTCATGGTGATGACGCTGGCCGTCACGATCTTCTATACCCGCCGCTTTGGCTTCGGCGAGGAAATCGCCTCGGCCTAGGAGGCCCCAGCGTATGACGACCAAACCTCGCGCACTCTGGCTCACGCTGGTCACACTGGGGGTGTATCTCTTCCTCTACTCGCCCCTCATCGTGTTGGTGGTCTTCGGCTTCAACGCCTCGCGCACCAACATTGTTTTCGAGGGCGTTGTCGCCGGGTTTGGCCCATTGCGACAGGAAGGCAGTACGGTGATCCAAAGCCCGTGCGGCCCGCTCCACTGGTTTTGTGTGCTGGCTCAAAACGACGACGTGTTGGACGCCTCCCGCAACACCCTCACCATCGCCTTCACCTCCACCGTTCTCTCGACCCTCATCGGCACCATGGCCGCCCTGGCCCTGCAACGTTACAGCTTCCCGGTTAAAACTTTATCCGAAGCCTCCCTTTACATCCCCATCGTCATCCCGGAAATTGTGATGGGCATCGGCATCCTGGTCTTGTTCAGTTCGATCTTCAACTTCATCAACGCGGCGCTGGCGCTGGATCCGGCCAGCCGTCTGTCGCTTGGCCTGGGCACCGTCATCGTCTCGCACATTGCCTTCAGCGTGCCATTCGTCACGCTGGTCGTGCGGGCGCGCCTGCATGGTTTCGACAAGGCGGTGGAAGAGGCGGCGATGGACCTGGGCGCGAACGAAGCCACCACGTTTTGGCGGGTCACCCTGCCGATCATTGCCCCCGGCGTGTTGTCGGGGGCGCTGCTGGCCTTCACGCTGTCGCTCGACGATTTCATCATCACCTTCTTCACCAGCGGCCCCGGCTCGACCACCCTGCCCATTTACGTCTACGGCCTGTTGCGCCGCATCATCACCCCCGAAGTCAATGCGCTCTCGACGGTGTGGATTCTGATCGTGCTGATCGCCGTGTTCTTTTCGCAACGGTTGGAAAACCGGAGCGCCTGATCGCCCATGGCCTATCGCGTATCGCCGAACGACGCCGAACTGACGTTACATGCTATCGTTAGATCACGAGGCCGTAGCCTAGCCCCTTGTGGGCGTCGGCTTAAACGGGCACAAGGCCCTATACTACGAAACCATGTCGTGATCTGCTGAACATCCAAACTTAGGAGGAGAACCATGTTGAAGCAACAACTTATTTGGAAAGGGCTGTCCCTGCTGGCCGCCGCCAGCCTGATACTGGCCGCCTGTGTCACCAGCGGCGGCGCTGTCCCCACCCAGGGGGCCAAAGTGACCTCGACCGGCTTCACCTGTCCCGAAGCCTCGCCCAAAGTGGAGGTCGCCACTAAAGAACTCAACCTGTTCGTGTGGACGGAGTACATCCCACCCGATACTATTGAGTGCTTCGAGCTAGTCTATGGCATCAAGGTCAACCGCGACGAATACTCGGCCAACGAAGAAATGTACGCCAAGCTGTCGTCGGGCAGCACCAGCTACGACCTGATCCAGCCCACCGATTACATCGTCCAGTTGATGGTGCGCCAGGGGCTGTTGCAGAAGATTGACAAAAGCCGCCTGCCCAACATCAAAAACTTCGACCCCAATTACATGAACCTGGACTTTGACCCCAACAACGAATACACCATCCCCTATCAGGCCGGGACGGATGCCATTGTGATTGACACCGAGAAGGTGCCCAACCCGCCCAAGAAGTGGGCCGACCTGTGGAATCCGGAATATGAAAATGTGGGCATGGTCTTCCTCGACGACAGCCGCGCCGGAATCGGCGTGGCTCTGCTGGCGCTGGGGTACGACCTCAACACCACCGACCCGGCCCAACTGGAAGAGGCCGAAGCCAAGCTGAGGGAGCTGAAGCCCCGCATCAGACTCTTCGACAGCGACAGCCCCAAGACAGCCCTCATCGCCGGCGACGTGGACATGGGCATGACCTGGACAGGCGAGGCCTTTTTGGCCCAGCAGGAAAAAGCGTCCATTCAATATGTTTACCCGGAGGAAGGCGCTATTCTATGGCAGGATAACTACGCCATCCCGGCCAGCGCCCCCCACCTGGATGCCGCCTACGCCTGGCTCAACTATTCCAATCAGGGCGATGTTTTTTGGATGATGTTGCGAGACTTCCCCTACACTAACCCCAACTCGGCCGCGTTGGACTATGCCAAGGCCAATCAGGCTGACATCTACAACGCCTATTTCAACTCGCCTATCACCAACACTCCGGGCGAAGAGGTCAAGAAAGGCCATCGCGTCGAAGACGTGGGCGACGCCACCCCGCTCTACGACGAAATCTGGACTCGGATCAAAGAATAGTCCGATGCCCGCTTCCACAACCGAGGCGGCGAGAATTCGGCGACAATTGCAGACACCCGGCCCGTTCACAAGGCCGGGTGTCTTCTTTGAAACAAAGCTATAATCAGTCCATCGCCTCCACTATCCTATCCAACAGGAGACTGCCTATGGCTACTGTCAAACTGAACGTCCCCTACCGCTCCCAGTGGGACCCGGACGCCAAAGATCATAGCGCCGATTGCGGCCCGACCTCGCTGGCGATGTTGCTCGGCGGACTGGGCGACGACATCAGCCCTGATGCCCTGTACAAATACATCGGCCACCGCGAATTCAGCCAATACACGTCCTTTGGGGATTTGGCGGGGGCGGCCAAAGCGCGCAATCTGAATATGACGCGGAAAAACCTCGCTCGCGAAACCGCCCTCGAAGACCTCAAAGCGACACTCAAAGCCGGCCTGGCCCCGGTCGCCCTCATCAATTATGCCTTTTGGGATCCGCTGGTCAAAAATGGTTTTCGCGGCTCACACTTTGTCCTCGTCACCGGCTACGACACTGAAAACATCTTCGTCCACGACCCGCTCTTTCGGGGGGATCGCCGCGAAGAGGGCAAGTTTCACGCCTTCACTTACAAACAATTCACCGATGCCTGGGGTGGATTCCGGCCCGGCGAAAACCCCAACTTCGCCCTCCTCGTCCCCGAAAAAGTGGTGGGCCGGGTGGGCGGCGAAGCGCCCAAAGCCACCAAGCCAGTGACCGAGCCTCTGAAGCCCAAAAAGATTACGCTTGACGACATCACCCGCCGCCAACTCCTGGCCAAAGCCGCTTACGAGGGCTTGCCCGATCCTGATTTGAAAGACACTGCCGTCGTCGAAACGTTGGTGGCCACGCTCGGCGATTGGGGCGCAACGGTTGAACAGCACACCGTCGCCCGCGGCGAGAACATTTCCAAGATCGCCACCATGTATTATCAGGATAAAACCAAATGGCCGGTGATCGCCAAATACAACCAATTGCAAAACCCCGGTCAACTTAAACCGGGCACTGTCCTGCAAATCCCAATGCCCTCGGTGACTTTCTCCAGCGAAGGCACTGTCCCCCTGCCCGGCTTCGGCGGGCCAACCGGCTGAGTTCGACGATGGACTACGCCCGATGTATTCCGTAGGGCCCAGTCCGTGCCGCTGACCTCAGCTGAGTCCCAATGTGTCTGACTCGATTGCCGCCTACATCGTTTATCTGATCGCCTTCCCCTACATCGCCCCCGCCGCCGGCCGCGCCGGGCCGCCGTCGCTCGAAAAATACAAACAGGCTCCTTACTTTTTAGCGCTCGACATCGAAATGGCGGAACTCGGCCAGAGTGAGACGCAACTGGGCGGGCGGCCTATCACCATCCGGCGGCAGTTGATTGACGAGGAAGTGCAATCCGTCGAATGCAGCTATCAACTCCCCGACGCCCTCAGCCCGGCGAGTTGCGATTACAAACTCGGCCTGCACAACGAATTGCGCGAGAAAATACTGGCTGAAGCGAGTTCTACATTGACGACTGGAAAGCGGCTGTGCGCGGCAAACTCGACGGACTCGACTCCATTACCGACACCGTGCGCGAAAATTTCACGTTCTCGTGGCAACGCTTTCTCGACATCGTTCAGATCGCCGGCTGGCTGTTATTGCTGGTCGGCTATTTTGTATTGTTTGCGATTGACGTATGGGGCGTTGGGAAGTAGCATACCCTTGTGAGTAGGGCAACGCGCACAAGGCGCTAAACTACACTTTTGGTTGGGATCGCATCATTGTAGCATAGCCCCTTGCCGGCGGCGACAACGGAAACGGCCCGGTTCCGGTGTACAACAGCCTCAAGCGAAGGAGACCGCAATGTATCAATATGCCGCAACCGTCAAACGTGTTGTGGACGGCGACACAATTTATTTCGATGTGGATTTGGGGTTTTACATCAGCCTGACGGTTGACGTGCGGCTCAAGGGCGTCAACACCCCCGAGACGCGCGGCCCAACCCGCGAAGCCGGGTTGAAGGCCAAAGCCTTTGTGGCCGAGGCCCTGCCCGCCGGGTCGCTGGCCGTCATCGTCACTTACAAGAAGCCTGAAAAGTATGGCCGCTATCTGGCCGACGTGTTCTACCTGCCCGGCGCAACCACCCGCGACGAAATCCTCGCCAACGGCATCTCACTCAACAAAGAACTGCTGGAGAAAGGGCTGGCCGCGCCGTTTATGGTTGACGATTAACAGATCTTTCGCTTAAATTCTGAGCGGTTTGCGAGAATTGTCCGCGAGGCGTTGGTACAAGTCGCGTGGACAATCTAAATCGTGCAGAATGGTTTGTTGCAACTTGGATAACGGTGAGAGGTAACGTTGGATCCGCTTTCCGGTTTGAATGGTCGTCAGGATAACGCGGTCAAAGGCTTTCAACAACCGCTCGGTGGTGGGGTGCTGGGTCACCCGCGTCGGCTGGCCGGGATACAAGCCCGCCAGGGAGCGTTTCTGCTCCAGCAGCTTGCGCCGCACGCGGTATTCGGCCAAGGCCAGCAGCCGGGCGGCCAAGGTCAACACGCGGGTCAGGCCGAGGGCATGATCTTCGCGGCTGACCCACAAGGGGGCGAGCGACAGGCTGCGACCTTTGAGGCGCGCACAGTCGCGTTCGACCAGCCATTCGTCGCGATAGGCCTGCACCGCTTGGGACAAGGGCAACTGCGGGCGCGAGGCATTGGTGGCGTAGGCGCGCCAACCCAGCAGGCCTTCTTGGGCTTGGATCGCCAGCGAGTTTTCCTGGACGCTCAGGACGTAGCGGTGACGTTCGTGCGTACGAGCCGGGCGGCCTCGGTAGGCGCGCACTTGGTGGCGTTCCACTTCGCGTCGCACCCGGTAGCGGAGCAAACCCGTCACGTCATAGCGAGTGAGCAGGGCGGTAGCGGCCGTCCGCAAGGCGGTTTCGTCGGTGAATTGGCGCTGCCCCCGTCCGCGCGGCGGGGTCAGGGCCAGCAGGTCGGCGCGGGCGCGGCCCAGGCGCTGGCGCAAGCCACGTTGGGCGGCTTGGGCATAGGTGGTCGAACGCACAATCAGCACGCGCTCCGTCCAGTGGACGGGGCCGATCGGACCATCGCCACTCAGGCGACGGGTCACTTCATACCCTTCGCCCAAGACGGTTTTTCCGTCATCATCGCGTACCAGACTCAGCTTGACCTTCCCGCTGACCGCGGCCGCGACCCACTCCGTCAATTGGGTCGGCACCTGCCCCACCTGGGCCAGCGGCATCAAGTAATAGTTGCGCGTGCCTTGCACATACGCCCGTGTCGCCAACGCGCCCATTTTGCAGTCCCCGATGTACAGCAAGCCGGTCGTGGGCAAGGTGGTTTGCAACCGAGTAATCATGGGTACATACAAGCCGTCATCGGCGCGATCGCCGGATACCACATCCGCCCCGACCAGCACCCCCAACGGGTCAAGCGCCGCCAACATCACTTTCAGTTGCCGCAAATCCGGGCGATGGTCTTTCGAGTGGCCGCGTTGAAACAATACCGACGCCTCGTCACCGCCATACACACTCGCGGTGGTGCTGTCCAAGCGTACGCATTTGGGGGTCAGGGCGTAGACCCGCACCATCTGGCGCGTCAGCATTTGTTCCAGCGGATGCCAGACCTCGTTCAGGCTCACGACCCGCACCACTTCGGCCAACCGATCATCGCTGAAGTCGGTCGTTCGCACCGGTTGGCCCAGCAGCGTCGCCAGAGTGTGGGGCACGCTGTTCGCCCAATCTTGGACGTGGCTCATAAAATGGTTCCGTTCGCTCACAATATGGGCCAGCCAGGTGACCAGCACCTGGCCCAGGCTCACGCCTTGCCAATTCCCGTGCCGGGGCCAGACGGTATCCAGCCCGTGATCCAATCGCAATTCGTCGCGCAACAGGTGCATCAATATCGGAAGGTCATTGACCAGTTCATGGGTAATCTGGGGTGTGGTCGGCATGACCCCAGTTTACCCGGTGAATCTCGGATTAGCTCATTTTTTTAAGCGAAAGACCTGGATTAACCTTGTCGTTTGGCGTTTCTCATTTGAGTAGAAACGTCAAACGACGAACGACAAATTTCTTATGCGTCTTCATCCTAAGTATTCCATCGTCGTCCCCATCTTCAACGAGGAAGCCATCATCCCCGAACTGCACCGCCGCCTGTCGGCCATGCTCGACGGCCTCGACGGGCCAAGCGAACTGATCCTGGTCAACGATGGCAGTCGTGACCGCTCCATCGAACTTATGCGTGACATTGCCGCCCGCGACCCGCGGGTGAAAGTCCTCAGCTTCTCCCGCAACTTCGGCCATCAGATGGCGATCACCGCCGGAATCGATCACGCCGCCGGGGAGGCCGTCGTGGTCATTGACGCCGATCTCCAAGACCCGCCCGAAGTGATCCCCGACCTGATCAAAGCCTGGCAAAACGGGGCCGAACTGGTCTACGCCCAGCGCAGTGAGCGCAAAGGCGAAACGCTCTTCAAAAAGTTCACGGCTTCATTTTTCTATCGCCTGATCACCAGCATGACGGATCTCAAAATCCCGGTGGACACCGGCGATTTCCGGCTGATGGATCGCAAAGTGGTGGAAGCGCTCAAGGCGGTGCGCGAACACCATCGTTTCATGCGCGGGCTGTCCATCTGGGTGGGCTTCAAACAGGCCGGGGTGCAATACGTACGGCAGGAGCGTTTCGCCGGAGAGACCAAGTATCCCCTGAAGAAGATGGTGCGCTTCGCCACCGACGGCATCACCAGTTTTTCGTATGTCCCCTTGCAGTTGGCGACCACTGCCGGATTCATCTTCGCCGGGGTGGCGCTAGTGTCCATCCCGGTGGTTGCCATTTTGCGGCTGTTAGGCAACAATTTCTTTGGCGGCCAGGCCACGACGTTGATCGCCGTCCTGTTGCTGGGCGGTGTGCAGTTGATCTTCCTCGGCATCCTCGGCGAATATCTGGGCCGCATTTACGATGAGGTGAAGAAGCGGCCGCTGTATATTGTTTCGGAAAAGCTGGGATTCAACAGTGACCAAGTCGAGGTAGAGAAAACCGATCTCTAATCTCTGCGCCGAAAGTTGAGGGCGTTTCCATGCCAAACGTTTATCTTCACAGCCCTTTATCACCCGATGAACTGATTGGCCGCGTTGAGATGGACGGCAAGGTGTACGAAAGTCGTCTGGGGCCGGACAAATACATTGGCCGGGTGGAACTGGAGACCGGCAAAATTTTTGAGCACCTCCCCGGCCCGGATCGCTACATTGGTGTTGTGGCGCTGGACAGTGGCAAGGTGTACCGGCACAAGGCGGCGGCCCCGGACGATTATTTGGGCCGGGCCGACGTTGATGGGAAATTCTTTCACCACCAATCCCTGGCGCCCGACGACTACATCGGCAGCATCAGCGGCGCGACGGATTACGCGCTGGCCGGAGCCGGGTTTTTGCTTTTGATTTGGCCGCTGGTGGACGCCGCGTTGCACGATAGCGGCGAACAAAGTTGAGGAGAAGCGCGTATGCCAACCCTGCAGGAATTCTGGAAGCCCGTCTTCAACCGGTTTGACCCGTGGTGGAAACTGGACTCTGAAATTGAACTGGCCCGTTTTTACGTGGAACGTGAGAACAGCCCGCTTGAAAAACTGATCACAACTTTGCAGTTCAGCCGCGAGCCGCAAAAGGCGCTCCTCGTCGGACACATTGGCTCAGGCAAAACCTCCAGCCTGGCCCGCCTGCGCGAACGCTTGAAAGATCAGTTCTTTGTCGTCGAACTCAACGCCGAAACTGGTCTCAACACCTACAACGTCGGCCACGCCGAAGTGCTGGTCAATCTGGGGTTGGGCGTGTACTTTCAGGCGCGCGAAAGAAAAATTCAGATCGATCAGGCCAAATTTGACGGTCTGGTTGAAAGCTTGCGAACGTTGATCATCGAACAGGGCGAAGAAGGCGCGGCATTTTTCTCAACTGAGAAGGTGCTTGAAAAAATCGGGCTGATGATCAAGTACGGATTCAAACGTGAACTATCATCTAGTCTCGAAGTCGGGCCGACCGTGCCAGAGATCGTTCATCGCGTGAATGACCTCATCGCCGACGCCGAGAAAAAGATCGGGAACCAGATCCTCGTAACGATAGATGGCCTCGACCGGCTGGACGTGGATTTGGCGCGCAAGGTCTTTGCCCACAGCACGCTTCTCACCCGGCCCGCCTGCCACGTTGTTTACACCATCCCTATCACCCTGCGCTACGATTCAAACTTCGACGACGCCCGCGCCAATTTTCGGGTCTGCGATCTGCCCAACTTCAAAGTCAATGCCCGCAACGGCGATCCCTATCCGTCGGGCCGGGAGTTGCTGGCGCAGGTCATTCACAAGCGCCTCGCCGATTACGTCCCGGCTGACAATCCCATTTTTACGACTGCGGCCATGGAATTGCTGGTCGCCATGAGCGGGGGGCTGTTGCGCGACCTGATGCACTTGTGCCAGAGCGCCTGCGGCGAAGCGGTGCGGGCCGGGGCGTACACGGTGGATGAGTCACATGCCAGGACTGCCGTTCTGGCCCTGACCGGAGAGTACGCCGCCAATTTGCGGCAGGCCCATTGGGAAGAACTGCAACAGGTGCATCAATCCAAACTGCTGACCACCCGCGTCGAAAAACTCAGCATTGGCGGCGAAGTGAAGGAAGTGGTCCTGTGCGATCAACTGCTCGAAGGCCGCCACATCTTTGCTTACGCCAATCACGATACCTGGTTTGACGTTCACCCGGTGTTGACGGCCAATCTGGCCCGTTAAGAACAAATTCCTGTGTTTAGTTGAGCCGCTCTAGAGCAAATTCCGAGTCGGTTTACGGCCCGCATCCTTCGACTGCGCGGCAAAGAACGCCGCTCCGCTCAGGATGCTACCGTAAATCAAATCGGAAAACGCTATAATCCGCCCGGCAACTCTGGTCTTAAGTTACCCCTCTCACCATGCCTGCTGATCCTCAACCCGCCGCGCTGGAACAACTGGCGCTCACGCTGGAACTTTCGGAGCGCAGCCTCCTGGCCTTCGCCCTTGCGCCGCACGAAGGCCGGCCCTCGGCGGCCACGGCGCTGACGCAGCGGCTGGGAACGGGGGTTGCTCTGCAAGAGGTTCGCTTGACCGACGAGCCTTTCGATCCGTTCGGTCTGTTGCGTTTTGTGGAAACGCCCGCGCCCGGAGGCCGCGCCGCGCCCGATACGGCCACACCGCGCCCGCAGGCCGCGCCACGCCGCATTCTCTACACCTATGGCCTGGACGACTTGAGCCCCGCCCATCGCGCCGACACCCTGCGCGCCTTCAACTATCATCGCGACAGTCTGCGAGACTCGCAGGTTGCGTTTGTATTCTGGATCGCTCAGTCCACGCTCAATGACTTTGCCCTGTTCGCCCCGGACTTGTGGAGCGTGCGTGGCGGCGTCTTTGACCTGTCGAACGTTCCGCGTTCGGCGGCGGCCCAATTGCGCGCCGACTACCTCGCCCACCTCCGCCGCACCCATCGCGCCCTCGATTTGAAATTGCCGCAACTCGAAAACTTCACCCGCGAGTTGATGCTCGAAGAGATATACGTGCCGTTGCTGGCCCGCCCCGAATTGCCCACCGGAGAAACCTGGGAGCGGCGGGTTGCCGGACGGAAAATGGAGGGCAAGGTCTTGGCCGAGCGGCGCGCCGCTGAACTCGGGGCTGAAGAAACGCTGGCGCTTGCCGGGCGGATTGAGGCCGGGCCGGTTCGCATCGAGCAGGCCCTCGCCGGGCAAACCCGCCTCGTCGTCATCGGCGACCCCGGCTCCGGCAAGACCACCCTGCTCAAACATCTGGCCCTGAAAATGGCAAATGAGCCGAACGCCCCCCTGCCTATTCTCGTCCCGCTCAACGCCTTGGCCGAAGCCCGACGAAGCCAGTCCACCGATCATAGTTTGCAATCATTCTTCGCCGATTATTTCGCCAGCCGCGCGCCGGGCCTGAATAACCTGACCGAACTTTTCAACGCCGCCCTCGCCGACGGGCAAGCCGTCGTTTTGCTGGATGGCTTGGACGAAGTGCAGGCTGACCGCCAGCGGCTGGTGGAGAAGGTAGAAGCCTTCGCCGGGGAGGCCGCCGCCCGCGGCAACAGCGTCGTCGTCACCAGCCGCATCGTCGGCTATCGCGATGCGCCACTCGACTCCACAGGCTGGGCGCTGTACACGCTGTTGGATTTCGATCAGGAGGCCATTGACGACTTCACCGGCAAATGGTGTCTGGCCTTTGAGAAAAGTGTGCTGGGCGACACGCCCGAAGCCCGCGCCGCCGCCGGGGCCGAACGCCGCAGTTTGCTGGCCGCGCTGGAGGCCAACCCCGGCGTGGAGCGTCTGGCCAGCAATCCGTTGCTGTTGACCATTCTGGCCCTCATCAAACGGCAGGGCGTCTCCCTGCCCAATCGCCGGGTTGAACTCTACGAGGTCTATCTCAAAACCCTGATCAGCGCCTGGGGGCGCTCGAAGTCTTTGGACAAAACTTCGGTGGGGGTGGGTCCAACGATTGATTACGCCTCTACGGTGCAGGTGCTGGGGCCGCTGGCCCTCTGGCTGCGCGAAGAAAATCCCAACGCCGGCATCGTCACCGAGGAGCAATTGCTCAAACAGTTGACGACTCATTATCTGGAAGACTGGGGCCAGCCGCGCGGCGAGGCCCGCAAGTCGGCGCGCGAGTTTTTAGAGAGTGTGCGCCGCTATTCCAATCTTTTGCTCGAGCGCGGGCCGGGGCGCTATGGCTTCATCCACCTCACGTTTGAAGAGGCGCTGGCCGCGCGTGGGCTGGTGCAGAAAAGCCAACTCCAACTCGAAGACAGCTTGAGCGTCATTCGCCAGCACGTTGCCGACCCGCAATGGCGGGAAACCATCCTGTTGGCCGTGGGCGTGTGGGGGCTGGTGCGCGAGCAACCGCGCGTTGCCGGAGAAGCCGTGCGGGCCATGCTGAAGATGGGCCAGGAGGGTGTGCTGCTGGCCGGAGCTTGCCTCGAAGACGTGGGCGAGAGTGGCCTCACCCGCGCCGCCGCCCACGACGTGCGCGCCGCCCTGCATGCCGCTCATCGCGAACGCTCATGGCCGCCCACCGCCCAGCGCGATGCCGGATTCATTTTGGGCCGCACCGGCTGGGTGCCCGACGATCTCGACCGCTTCATCGCCATCCCGGCGGGAATGTTTTTGTACGGCGACGAGAAACGGAAAGTTGAGATCACCCAACCCTTTGCCATTGCCAAATACCCGGTGACCAATTTGCAGTACGAAAAATTCGTGGAGGATCGCGGTTACGAGCGCAAAGAATTCTGGAGCGCAGAAGGATGGTCGTGGCGAACTGGCGCTTACGACACCAAAGCCACAGAAGATTACGAGAAAAGGCAGCTGGCTAACCGCCCACCCGACAAACGTCATCAGCCATTCTTCTGGGAAGACCGCCAATGGAATAATCCTTTGGCCCCGGTGGTCGGCGTGTGCTGGTTTGAGGCTGAAGCCTACACCAATTGGTTGACGAAAAAAGAAGGGCAACCCTTTCGTCTACCAACTGAAGAAGAATGGGAACGCGCGGCGCGGCACACCGATGGTCGCGAGTATCCGTGGGGGAACAAATTTGATCACAAGAAACTCAACAGCGCCCACTTCTGGGCCGGGAAGGACGAGCTTGATTGGCAGAAGTGGTTTGACGACAAAGGATACGAACAGGCCTCGACTACCATCGTCGGACAGTTTCCAGAGGGCGAGAGCGAAGCAGGATTGAGCGACATGAGCGGCAATGTGTGGGAGTGGACGAATTCGTGGCACGATGAAAAACAGATCCATCGAGTCGTGCGCGGGGGCTCGTGGGACAACGGTGATGGGAGCGCCCGTTGCGCGTGCCGGGACGGGGGCGCGCCGGTGTACTTCTACGGCAGTATCGGCTTTCGTCTCCTCTCCCCTGTCTCTGATATTTCTGGTTTCTGAATTCTGGGTGCTGGATTCTGGCTCCTGTTTTCTGTGGGGGGTGTGGGGAGCAAAGCCCCCCACCCGCGTTAAAATTTTCGCAACCCCTCACCCAACAAGCATCCTGAGCGGAGGGCTGTGGTGTTCTTCTACAGCCCGTAGTCGAAGGATGCGGGTCTCGCGTGGAACCGCACCCTTCGACTGCGGGCGACGGAGTTGCACTATCGCCCGCCGCTCAGGGTGCTGCTCTCTACGCGGTTGCCAAAATTTTCAAAAGACGCTATGGCTGGTCGGGCAAATTCTGGACAGTGGCGCGGGCATTCACGAAGAGACTGCTTGGGGGAGGCAATGAATTCGTTCTATCTCTGAATTCGTTGTAGTGTCACCTTTCACCTCCTCCTACCCCCTTTCCCTCATTTTGGATATACTTTCCGGCATGGCTTCGCCCGACTCCCAACCTGAAACTGCCGAACTGAAGAACCGGATCGCCATCCTGCGGCGGCTGGTGGAAGTCAGCGTCACCCTCAGTTCGACGCTCGATCAACAGCAACTCATCAACCACATCATCGGCGCGGCGGCGGAACTGCTCAACTCCGAAGCGGCGTCCATCATGCTCTACAACCCCAAGCTCAATGAACTGCGCTTCACCGCCGCCACCGGCTCCAACCCGGCGGAACTGGCGAAAATTCCGGTGCCGCTCGAAGGCAGTATTGCCGGATCGATCTTCCGCGAGAACAAGCCCATCATCATCAGCGACCTGAGCAAGGACAAACGCCACTTCACCAAAGTAGGCGAGCGTATCAACTTTCAGCCGCACTCGCTGGTGGGGGTGCCAATGCGGATTAAGGATCGGGTGACGGGGGTGCTGGAGGCCCTCAATAAAAGAGACGGCAAACCCTTCAGTGAGGCCGACGCCGGGGTCCTATCCATCCTGGCTTCGCAGGCCGCGGTTGCCATCGAAAATGCCCGCATCATCGAGGAACTGCAAAAGGCCAAAGCCGATCTCGGCAAGCTGGACAAGATGAAGGGCGACTTCATCGCCATCGCTTCGCACGAACTACGCACGCCGCTGGGCGTCATTCTGGGCTACGCCACGTTTTTGCGCGAAGAAGCCAGAGGCGAGATGGGCGAGTACGCCAAAGCGGTGCTGGACTCGGCCATCCACATGCGCAAGCTGATCGAAGACATGACCAACCTGCGCTTTCTCGAAGTGGGGCAGACGACGTTGCAACGCCAAGCGGCGGAGTTGAAGGCTTTGCTGGTCGAAGCCCGCAACGAAATTCTGGTGCTGGCCGAAGCCAAGCGCCAGAAGATCATCCTCCACGACTGCCCGCACCTGATCGTCAACGTGGATCGGGCCAAGATGATGGCGGTGCTTTCCAACTTGTTGACTAACGCCGTGAGTTACACGCCGGAGGGCGGCTGGATTGAGATGAGCGCCGCGCCCAGAGCCGGCGAGGCCTGGGTGTCGGTGAAAGACAACGGCCAGGGCATCCCCCAACGCGACCTTGACAATATCTTCCGGGGATTCTTTCAGGTGGAGGATCACATGGTGCGCAAGACCAGCGGCATGGGGCTGGGGCTTTCGATTGTGCGCGGCACGGTGAAACTGCACGGCGGGCGGGTGTGGGCCGAGAGCGAAGGCGAGGGCAAAGGCAGTACCTTCATCTTCACTCTGCCGCTGGCCGGGCACACCGGCATCCTGCCGCAGGCCGCGCCGTTTTTTGAGATGCCGGACTAATCTCTCACCCGGTGCGCCAGCTCCACCGACTCGCTCCCGCTCAACACCCCGCCCAACGCTTTCCCCTTGTGGGCCAGCACCCGGCCACTGGCAAAATACGGAAACTCAAACGTCAATTCATCGCCGGCCCCTTTGCCCGGCATCGGCATCAGCCGCGCCGTCAGCGGCTTGTTGAGCCGCAGGGCCAGCGCCGATACATCCAGCAAGATTGAAGCGATCTCCTCCGGCGTGATGTCGCCCGGCAGTGGCACGGTGTCCAGCCCGGCGCCGCATACCGCCGCGTACAACAATAGATCGCTCACCGCGATCAGCCCCTCCGCCGCCCGCGAGGCCAGCACGTTATCCTCCAGCACCGGCGTGAACACGCCTGAGAATCCGATCTCCTGAAACTGCGCGCGATGGATGGCGTCAGTCAAAATGGCGATTGCCGCCAGCGTGCCCGAAGCCCCCACCGCGCTCACCCCCAGCGCCTCAATCGCCGCGCCAATCGAGCGGTTGGTCTCCGGGAACGGGGCCAGCGAAAAATCAATTCCGGCAAAGCGCAGACTGCGGCTGCCACTAAGTTTCTTGGCCACGTTGCTGATATTTTTTGCTTGATCCTCGATCAAAGCGATCAATCGGGATCGGGCCTCGGCCAGCGAGGCGGCCCCGGCGAAGGCCGACACGGCCAAATCGGCGGACTCGGTTGCCACCCCAAACGACGGCGACCCGCCCTCGTGATAGGCGGCCGGCACGAAGGGGATGCCGGGTTCCACGTTGGCCAGCGCCGCAAACCGCAGGTTGCCGAGGCCATCGGCAGTGATCGTCGAACAGCGGTGAATGATTTTGGCCGCCATCTGAATGGCGGGCAGGCTGATGCCGTTGAGGGGCGAAGCGATCACCGCGCCCATGAAGATATTTTCGGTCGCGGCGATCACATCGGGGATCACTTCGTAGAAGGGCGAGGGGTCGGTGGGGCGGGCCACGCCCAGGGCGGCGTAGTCCACGCTCTGCACGAAGCAGGCCGCCTCCACCTCCTGCGCATATTTGATCAGCGACGGGTTGGAGACATTGGCAAAGGTGCGGGCCAGCGGCGGCAGGGCCAGGCGGGTGGTTTGCACCTCAAACCCCGCCGACTGAAAGGCCTTGCGGGCTTCGGCCAAAAACTTGCCCGCCGTCGCAATGCGCGCATCGTCGAAGGGCCAGCCGATGTCGGTGAAGTACGTAATCGAGCGAATCTTCATTTTGGCGATTTGAGATACTTCTTCAAAAACTTCATCTGCCGCTGATAGGCGGTGAGCTTGTTCTTCAACTTTAGAAAGCCGTGGCCCTCATCGGGGAAGATGATGGTTTCGCGAACCTTGCCGAGGCGCGCCAGTTCCTCGTCGGCCTGCCTCGTTTCGGCGGCAGGGCAACGCGGGTCGTTGGCCCCGGCGATGATCTGCACCGGCGCAGTCACGCGATCGAGGAAAAAGATCGGCGAGGCCTCCCGGAAACGTTCCTCGTCCTTCTCCGGATCGCCCATATTTTGCAAGTCCCAGTAGCGCAAGTCTTCGCGCTCGCTGGCAAACTCGGTGAACCAGTTGAGGTAGGGCACGACGGCCGACCCGACGGCGAAGCGGTCGGGGTAACGAGTCAGGCCGGCCATCGTCATATAGCCGCCGTAACTCGCGCCGGTGAGGCCGATGCGGTCGGGGTCGGCCAGGCCCTGGCGAACCAAATAGTCGGCCCCGGCCACAATGTCGGCGATGTCGGCCTGGCCCAGCACAAAACGGTTGGCTGTTTGAAAGGCTTTGCCATAGCCGGTACTGCCGCGATAGTTCGGGCACAGGACCGTCCAGCCCTCACTCAAAGACATCTGGATCATCGGATACCAGACGAACATCGTCTGCCAGGAGGGGCCGCCGTGGACGTACAACAGAGCCGGCCGCCTCCCTGCTTTGCCCTTTGGTCGAAACAACAGGCCGGGGATCGTCAGCCCATCGGGCGCTTTCCAACGTACGACTTCGGGCAGGCTGAAGTCCTTGGGTTTGATCGCGGCGGGCAGAGAATTTGTCAGTTGAGTCCATTGGCCCGAAGTGAGTTCGAGCTTCCACAGGTCGCCGGGGCGGCGCGAGTTGTGAAAGATGGCGAGGAGTGAGCGGCCATCGGGGGTGAAGTGGGCGTCGGTGTGATAGCCGGGTTCAATCGCCGCCTTCTTTCTGCGCCCGGAGTTCACCTCTACAATCACCAGCGAGACCTCGCCATCGCGATTGATGGTGTGTACCAATTGTCTGCCATCCGGCGACCACGAGGGGGCTTCTTCGTCCCACTTGCCGGTACTGATCCAATCCACTTCATCCGAGTCCAACTCCCAGACTCCGATGTCGGCGTTGCTATGCATCCAACTGACAAAGGCCAATCGGCGGCCATCGGGCGACCAACGCGGCGAGGCGGCATCCACCGGCAGGCCGTCAACCGTCAGTGGACGTTCCGGGCCGCCCCTCGCCGGAATCACAAAAATGTTGGCGTCCTGTCCTTTGGTATTGGCGACCACGGCGATGTGCGCCCCATCGGGCGACCAGGCCACATCAACATCGGAATACGGATGATGGCTCAGGCGGTGGAGTTCACCCGTTGTGAGATCGAGGACGTGGGCGGCGAAACTGCCGGGGCGGTTGCTGATCAGGGCAATGGCCTCCCCATCCGGCGACCACGAAATCAAATCGTACAGCGCATCGGGGGTGTCCGGCATGGCGTTGCGAGTCTCGCCCGTTGCCAGATCGTAGAGGTGGACATCATAGTTTTCGTCGCCTTCGTGATCCTGCAAAAAGGCCAGCCTCTTGCCGTCCGGCGAAAAGCGGGGCGAACTTTTGCTCTCCGGGCCGCCGGTGATTCGTTTGGGCTTGCCTTGGCCATCGAGCGATACCAGCCAGATTTCCCAAGCCCCGGATTTGTTCCAGGCCAGAGCGGCGAGTTTGCCGTCGGGCGACACGTCGAGACTGCCACCCCAGGGCGAGACGGAGGGGATGCGGAGGAGTTGGGAAATAGAATACTTCGGCACGAGGAGTCCTTTTCAATGAAACGTCAAACGACAATGGCGGCAACGGCGGCAGTCGCTCGCAGTTTGCGTGCGTCCGCCGCTTCGCCGCTTGACGTTTCACGTCTGTCGTTTGACGAGTCTCTGCCTCACCACCTCAAACAAAATCACGCTTCCGGCAATGGCGGCGTTGAGCGACTCGCTGCCGCCGGGCATGAGGATGAAGACCGTAGCAGTGGCGCAGGCGTGGGCGGCAGCAGTGGGGCCTTCGGCTTCACTGCCGATAATCAAGGCAGAAGGTCGAGTCCAGTCAGCAAGATCGTAGCGTAGAGTTTGTCGTTTGTCGCTTGTCGTATTGCCTGTTGCGTATTCCGCGGCGGCGAGCAAAATTTGCATCCCCTCAAGGCGTATTCTGATTGTATCCCACTCCAGCGATTCGATGGGCAGACGGAAGTGCGCGCCCATCCCGGCGCGGACGACTTTGGGGTTGAAGGCGTCGGCCGTGCCGGGGGACAGCCAAACGGCGGCGGCCCCGGCGGCGGCGGCGCTGCGCAGGAGTGTGCCGAGGTTGCCGGGGTCGGAAATGCGGTCGCAGATCAGAATCAGAGGATTCCCCCTCACCCCTGTCTCCCCTCTCCCATTGGGAGAGGGGATGGGGATGAGGGGGTAACGGACTACGGCCAGCACCGCCTGGGGGTGTTCCGTATCGGCGCAGGCCCGCATCACCGAGGGCGACACTTCAAGCAAGGTCACATTGCGCTCCCGCAAACGGTCGAGGGCAGAGCGAACGCGGCCATCGGCCTCGGCCGTGTAAAAGGCGAAATCCACCAGCGCGCTCGCGCCGAGGGCTTCCTCCACCAGCCGCACGCCCTCGATCACAAATCGCGCCTCTTTCTCGCGCGCTTTGCGCTGGGTCTGCAAAGCGCGCACCAGTTTGACGCGATCATTGGCGAGGCTGGTCAGCCGCATTGCCCCATTGTAACGCAGTCCGTTCCTCCCATTGTGTTCATTCCAATAGATGAGAGTAAAATTGAGCCAATGGCCGCCCGCACCCTCCCCTTGCCCCAAAAGAATTCCGGCCTGCGCCCGGCAGACTTGCGCCGCGATATGCCCGGCATTGCCGCGCTGATGGAGATTTGCTTTGCTGACACGCTCGACCATCACCTGGCGCAGGAGATGCGGATGCTATCCAACTCCGGCCTGCTGTCGTGGTTCGTCGGGGCGGTGGCCCCGTCGTGGCAGTTTGGGTTCGTCTGGGTCGAAGAGGGCCGCATCGTCGGCAACATCAGTACCCAACCCTCTGAATACGATTCGCGCACCTGGCTAATCGCCAACGTCGCCGTCCATCCCGACTACCGGCGGCGTGGCTATGCCCGCGCCCTCACCGAGGCCGCCACCCGTTTGGCGCAGGAGCAACATGGTGTGCGCGTGCTATTGCAGGTCAACCGCAACAATACCGACGCCCACCGCCTTTACGAAGGCCTCGGCTTCGCCAGCCTCACCCTCCGCACGACGTGGCAGCGCCAGCGCAGCGCCGAGCCGGGGGCCATTCCGCTCCCCGGCGTCGAACTCCGCCCGGCGCGCGCCGACGAGTGGCCGATTGAATTTGAGTTTGCGGTCAAACACCGGCCCGAAGGATACAATTGGCCCAAACCGTTGCGCCGCGGCGACTGGCGGCCTTCGTTATGGCGGGCCATCACCCAATTCTTCAACGGCCAGCGTGAAGAGCGGTGGGTGGCCGTCGAAACGACGACGGGCAATATCGTCGGCAACGCCCGCCTTGAATTGGGTTCAGGCGCAAAAGATCAAATCGGCTTCCTCATCCGCCCCGATTGGGCCGGCCGGCTCGAACGGCCCTTGCTTGCCGTCGCCCTGCGCCGCTTGAGCCGCCGCTATCTCCCACTCTACATTGATCATCCGGCAGACGAGGCCGAAGCGCCGTTGCGTGAATTGGGATTCAAATCCCTTCAAACCTTGATCTGGATGCAGAAAGATTTTCTCTGATATGGCTCGACTCAACTTATGGATCACCGCTCTTTTGTTAACCGCCTGTACGATTCCGACCTCGACCCCCTCTCCCCTTCCGCCCACCCCGGTTCCGCCGTCACCCGTTCCCCCCACCGCCACCTTCACCCCGCCGCCGACGCCCACGGCAACGGCCACACCGACAGCCACGCCCGTCCCAACCGACACCCCCACGGCGACGCCCACAGGGGTCGTCTCTCCGGAGGGAGCACAATACGCCTTTGTCGAGATCGCCGCCGGCTTGCGCCGTCCGGTATTGCTAACGCACGCCGGGGATGAGCGACTCTTTATCCTCGAACAGCACGAGCAGATTCGGATCGTGCAGGATGGGCAGCTGCTCGAAACGCCCTTCCTCGACGTTCGTGAAATCGTCAACAGCAACGCCAACGAACAGGGTCTGCTGGGGTTAGCCTTTCATCCCGACTATGCGGCCAACGGCCAGTTCTTCGTCAACTATACCGACGACAATGGTGACACCGTCATTACCCGTTACACCGTCTCTTCAGACCCGGCCCTGGCCGATCCGGCCTCGGCTGAAATTTTGCTCACCATCCCTCAGCCCTTCAGCAACCACAACGGCGGCGGCCTCGTTTTTGGCCCTGATGGCCTGCTCTACATCGGCATGGGCGATGGCGGCAGTTCCGGCGACCCGCAAAACAACGGGCAGAATCCCACAGCCCTGCTTGGCAAAATGCTGCGGCTGGACGTAAACGCGCTGAATGCCGGACCTGAAATTTGGGCGCTGGGACTCCGCAACCCGTGGCGCTTTTCATTCGATCGCGCCACCGGCGATCTCTTCATCGGCGACGTGGGGGAAAACAAGTGGGAAGAGGTAAATTATGTTCCCGCGCCGCTCGAGTCGGGATTGAACTTCGGCTGGAACTGGTTTGAAGGCTCGGAGACTTACGGCTCTTCAACCGGCGACCCGACGGGCCTCATCATGCCCGTCGCCGAATACTCGCATCAGGAGGGCGGCTGTTCGGTGACAGGCGGCCATGTCTATCGGGGAGACGATCTCCCCGAATTGCGGGGCGTCTATTTTTTTGGCGACTATTGCTCGGGGATTATTTGGAGCCTCGCCCGAAATGAAACCGGCGAGTGGGTGCGGTCAGTGTTGATGCGATCCGGCTTCAGCCTCAGTTCCTTCGGCGAAGACGTGGATGGCGAGTTGTATGTGGTGGATCACGGCGGGACCATTTATCGGCTAACAAAAAAGTAGAGACGACCCGGTGGGTCGTCTCCTACCTCTTCCTCACCACGCCCTCGCGCTTATAATAAACGCGTGCCGGCGACCCTGCTCCAAACGAAGCTTCATCTTCCGCGTGCGCGGCCCAGCCTGGTCTCGCGACCGCGCCTCCTGACGCGCCTGGACGACCATCATCCGCTGATTCTGCTCTCCGCGCCCGCCGGTTGTGGCAAGACCACGCTCCTGGCCGAGTGGGTGGCGCAGGCCCGGCCGCGCGTCGCCTGGCTTTCGCTCGACGACGGCGAAACGATCCAGCGCGTTTCTGGACGCACGTCATCGCCGCATTCCAGACGCTCCAGCCCGAACTGGGCCAAGAGGCGCTAACGTTGCAATCAGCGCCAGCATTGGCCGAGACCGCCCTGCTGACCTCCCTCCTCAACGATGTCGCCGCCTTGAGCGAGTCGTCCTCGCTCATCCTCGACGACTACCACGTCATCTCTGCGCCGTCGATCCACGCCGGGCTGGCTTATCTGCTCGGCCACCTGCCTGAGCAGATGCGCCTCATCGTCACTACCCGCGCCGATCCCCCAGGCCTGCCGCTGGCGCGTCTGCGGGCGCGCGGCCAACTTAGCGAGATTCGGGCTGAGGATTTGCGCTTTACTTCTACTGAGGCGGCGCAGTTTTTGAATCACGTCATGGGACTGAATGTTTCGGCGCAGGACATCGCCGCCCTGGAATCCCGCACCGAAGGCTGGGTCGCCGGATTGCAACTGGCCGCCCTTTCCATGCAAGGCCGAGGCGACCTTGCGGCTTTCGTGGCGACGTTCACCGGCAGTCATACCTATATCGTGGATTATCTGGCCGACGAGGTTTTTAAAAACCAGTCCGATGAGGTGCGCGACTTTTTACTACTTACCTGTCTGCTCGACCGGTTGAGCGCGGGTTTGTGCGACGCCGTTAGCGATCGGGATGACGGGCAACAATGCCTGGAGGCGTTAGAGCACAGCAACTTGTTCATCGTGCCGCTGGACGACGAGCGCCGCTGGTATCGCTATCACCACCTCTTCGCCGATTTCCTTCGCAGTCGCTTGCAACAGACCCGGTCCGGCCACACCATCTCGCTCAAATCATTGTTCGGCGGAACGTTACGGGCCTAAGAAGTATGATCTCACCTTCCCGCGCGCCAGTAACACGAAAACTACCGCGTCAATTACGGCCTGGATAAAGGGGACGGCGGCGACGGACGCCGATGGGCCACCACCTCCAAATAGCTGTGGGCCTGGCGTAGTGAGGGCGGCCGTTACCGTGCTCAGGTGGTCAAAAATGGAGAGAGCGAGCCAGATAAGTACGGTGGCCCAGACCCAAAGGCCCTTTTTGCGCCAAACGGCAAATAGCACGAAGAACGCGCTGGTTGCGATTATGATGTCGCCGATGGCCGGGTTGAGCCATGCTTCCGGGTCATTGCCCGCCAGAATATTTTGGACGAGCGGGATGGCGATATAGCGGGGTATCTGAAGAATCACCCACACAATGGTAATGACCATGGTCGTGCGGGGGTACGCTACCGTTGAGTCACTTGTGCGGATTGCGCCCAGGTAGTGGGATTTCATGGTTCTACGCGTCAGTACCACTAAAAATATTGCGTCGAGTACCGCCCCGATAAGGAGGCTGGTGAGCACCGTTGATTGGTTCCCCTCCATGAATGCTTGGGGAATTGGGGAGATGAGGGCGGCCGTTGTCGCATCCAAATGATCAAAGAGGGAAATGCTGAACCAGATGAGCGCCGTCATCCATACCCAAAGCCCGGTTCTTCGCCAAAGGGCGAAGGCAAGGAATGGAGCGGTGATGCCGATGAATGTATCCACAAACGCCGGGTAGAGCCACGCGGTTGAATCGTTTCCCGCCAGAACACTTTGAATGATGGGTAGGGCCGCGAGTCGGGGTATTTGAAGAAGCACCCATATAGAGATTGCGATGATGGCTAGACGTGGGCGGTTGCCCGTCGCGCCGCTTCTTGGTGGATTTTGTTCCATGGTAAACCTCCGTTTCACTTGAAAGAATGAGTTGCGCCGGATGGCTGGCGCCTCATCAAAACTTGGCCTCGCCGCCGAGTTTGGCCAGATCATTACAAGCATCAAATAGTCTTTTCCTGTAATGAGTGTCCAGATAGCGCGCGTCTGTCTTGATACTCTTTCCTTTGTTACTGATCAGCGGCCCTCGTTCACTGCTCACATTTAAAGCAAGGTTCAGTGGTATCCGGGCCGACTGTTCCGGTTCGACCATCATGAATGGCCCAACGACTTTCGTCAGAAAAAATCTTATAAGCGGCGGCCAACCCTTGTGGATGCCCGTGTTGACGATCCCAGGATTGATGCAAAAACTCTTCAGTCCGTGCTGGCGATAGGTTTCATCTAACTCAACGGTGAGCACCTCGTTGGCCTCCTGAAATTGCCTGACCGTGCCATTGGCGCTAAATTTCACGGTCGTGCGGTTGAGGTCGTCAAACTGGATGTGTGGGGGGCCGGCCTGATCGAATGGACTTGCCACTGTCAATATCTT
>Ga0247727_10003157_pt1 | contig 36801 bp, 37 predicted proteins | sample WisWelCaveWW1625_FD_202498 | JGI IMG/M metagenome (GOLD analysis project Ga0247727, IMG submission 202498) | Biofilm microbial communities from Wishing Well Cave, Virginia, United States - WW16-25 | ecosystem: Environmental > Aquatic > Deep subsurface > Groundwater > Cave microbial mat | place...
GATCCGTGAAAACATTCAGCACATCGCCCACTTCCACACCGGCGGCAATCCCGGACGCAACGAATTGGACGATACGCAGGAGCTGAATTGGCGGACGATTGCAACGGCGATTGCCGACCTGGGCTTCCAGGGCTACTTCGCGCACGAGTTCGTTCCGAAACGCGAGCCGCTGAAATCGCTGCGCGAGGCGGTCATGCTGTGCGACGTTTAGAACCCAACTCCCTGTGAACATCGCTATCAACCCGCCAAAGACTTCGACCCGCGGAAGAAACAACCGCACCCTGCCCGCTCTTCCGCGTGTTCCGTCCCTGTCCCGGCTGCGAGGATTTTACGGAGCGGTTCTTGTTTCAGTCAGCCCGCGCGACAACGATTTCAGCCATCGCACGCCGATGTCCACTCCCTGCCCGCCGGCCTTCGAAATCGTGCAGCAATCTCCAATCCGCAAACTCCCCGCACAACTCTCCGGGCTTGAGCAAAAACGCCGGATTCATCGGCTCGATGTCAGGATCATCATCAACCATCGCAATCACAGCGATCACAGTCCCGCCAATCCTCACACCTGCTTTGATTGACTGAAAAAGATTGCGTTGCAGGTAGCAGCAGTTGACGATCAGATCATAAGCGTCCGGTTCGATCACAAACTCATCTCGTTCGAGATCTGCGATACGCGCATCAATAAAGACGCCGCGTTCGCGTGCCTGCTCCCGCAAAATTTCAATTGCGACGGACGAGTAATCAACCGCCGTGACCTGCCAGCCGCGTTCGGCCAGATAGATGGCGTGACGGCCCGCGCCGCAAGCCACATCGAGCGCGCGTCCGGGATTCAATTGTGAAGCGAACTCCACGACCAGCGGATGTGGTTCGTCGTTCGTGTGCCCGTCCCGTCTGTAACGTTCATCCCAATCAGGCATTGCAATCCACTTGATCTCAGGCGCGGACGGCAGCGGCAAGCGCCCGCGCAAAACCGCCGCGCCGCTCGACGGAGACTGATTCGAGACCCAGCCACGCCGCCATCGTCCACAACTCCACAGCCAGCGCACCGGCGACCGCGCCAGGCTCGGCCCCAGGCTCAAGGTACGCCGCCAGCACGAGCAAACGTCGCCCGGCGCGATCAGCCTTCAGTTCAACCCGCGCCACCAAACGTTCGCCGAGCAGAAACGGCAGCACGTAATAACCCCACCGGCGCTTCTCCTGCGGCGTGAAGATCTCGATGCGGTAATCGAAATCGAAGAGCCTCGCCGCGCGTTGCCGATACCAAACCACCGGATCGAACGGCGACAGCAGCGCCGACGCTTCGATCCGGCCAGGCAGCTTCGCCTTCGGATGAAGATAAGCCGGCTCCCGCCAACCTTCGACCTGCGCCTCACGCAGATCGCCCGTTTCAACCAATTCAGCGATCCGCAGTCGCGCTTCACGGATCGGCATGCGGTAATAATCGGCCAGGTCGCCAGCCGTGCCCACGCCGTGTGAGCGCGCAGCTAATCGCAACAACTCGCGCTGCGCCTCTTCGCGGTCAACTTTGCGCTGGTGATACTCCGCCGGGATCACGCGCTCCGCCAGATCGTAGACCCGCGTGAAATTCGGCAGGCGATCAGCCACGACAAGCCGGCCGAAGCCGAAGTGCGCCTCGAGCACTTGATTCTTGAGATTCATGCCCCAGCCCCACTTGTCAGACATTCGACGGGGCATGCCCTCCGGCTCCGGAAGGTCGTCTGCGCTAAGTGGCCCCCGCACGCGAATCTCTTCCAGCGTCCAGGCGACGTAGCTTGAGTGCTGCTCCAAAAACTTCTCGAAGCCCCACGGGCGCACGCGGTGCGTCTCCATCCGGTGGCGGAGTAGCGGCCAACTCTCGACCGGCAGGATGGACCTCTCGTGCGCCCACTGTTCGGTGAACTCGCGCCGCCGGTAGATCAGATTGTCGAGGAGTGATTTTTCGTAGGAACCGAGGCGCGAGAAGAGCACCTGGTAGTGCGCGGGCGTGAGGACGTTGACGAAGTCAATCTGCACGAGGCCAATCTGGCGGATCGCGCGGCTGACGTGGCTCGCGTTCACCTTTCCGTTTGGTCGTGGGCGATTAAAGCCTTGAGCCGCCAGTGCAATACGACGCGCCTCGCTCAGTGTGAAATGTTCTTGGGACATCTGTCGGCTCCGGTGGTGTTAGGCGCCGATGATTTCGTTGAGACCTTCGATAATCTGGTCTAGTTCGGCGGACGTAACCTTCCCCATCTTCTTTCCAAGCCGGTCAACCGACAATGTTCGAATCTGGCTGATCTTTACCCAGGATTTCTTTGGCAGGCCTTTCGACGAGAGTTCTAAAGTCAGAGGGAACCCTGCTCGCTGAGGTTGGCTTGTCAGAGCCACGGCAATGACCGTCCCGGAGCTTTGGTTGAAAACATCTTCACTCAAAACAACGACGGGTCGGAGTCCGGCCTGCTCGTTCCCCCTGGTCGGGTTCAAGTCTGCCTAGACAATATCGCCTCTCAATATTCTGGCCATTCCTGCAACTCCCGTGAAACGCCTTCTTCGGCAAGCGCCTTTTCAAATTCCGGATCGAGTTTAGCGCATTCTCTGGCGAGCCGGCTGCGTTCCACTCGTTCGAGCTTGTCCGAGATTGCTTCTTGAATAGCCCGGCTACGGCTTGGAAACACTTTTCTTTTTACTAACTGGTCCAGCCTGGCAAGAATCGCCTGGTCAATCGTGATTGCTACTTTAGCTGTGCTCATAAAATTCCTCCTCATCGAGTATGATGATGAATCATACCGAATTCCTCAAAGAGCGAGCAAGCTATGCTTGGAGGGGGGCATGCGCCTTACACGAATCTGACCGGATCACCTCGGCGGATTGCGCCGTCTCGCACGACAACGGCATAGACTCCGACGCTGGGCATAGCCTGTTCTATCCCCGGTATGTTCACCCGGTTGTGCTGAGCCGCCGCGCGCAGGATGCCTGGATCGTTTGGCAAATCTCCTTGCGGCAGGGTCGTCATCACGCAACGTGGGCAGGGAGAGATCACGCTCAGGCGAACCTCGTCGCCTACCTCCAGCGTGCGGCCAACCCAGTCGTTCTCAACGAAGCCCTTCTCGTCAGTCTTCACCACGATGTTTGGCCGGAACCTGCGCGCTTCAAAGCGTCCTGCCGGATAGAGTTCACGGAGCCGGTCTATCGTGGCCGTCGTCAGGAGGTGGACGGCGGCGCAATCGAAAAACGTGCCGGGCGGCGCCGCCGCGATAGCTTCATCGGTGACGGTCTCTCGATGCGCAAGGCCATCTATGTCCGGCCAGTATTCCTCCAGGCTCGGCGCAGCGGGAGCGGTTGTTTCAAGTCTCACCTCACGGCTCAAGACAGTTGAGAGGATTTGATTGACATCGCTCTGTTCACCGGTGATTTGCGCGCCATCCGGGAGAGCAATCCGAACGGAGGGAATCTGCTCGCCACCGCGTGGGGGCTTTATAAAGGCAGCTCGAAAATCGAACAGCTTCCCCCATTTTCGCGGGTTCTTGGCGCTTGCGACCTTCCCGTCCGATGGATCAACAAGGGCGTAAGCGCGATCTCCGAGCAATCCGCTTTGCGTGACCTCGGCGGCGTTCAGTTCTTCCCCCATCATTGACTTGACGGGATAACGCCATAAGGAACCGATCGAGCCAAGATTGACAGATGTTGTGTTCGACATAAGTTTCATCTCCATTTCATTCTTCATATAATGCCCCGGCATGGCTTCGAAACTTTACAGCTTTCTGGAATCGTCGCTTTTCACCAAAGACGTGTATCGCTGCTTGACGGAAGAAAGCTATTTCGCCCTGCAGGATTTTTTGCTTGAATATCCGACAGAGGGCGATTTGATTCTAGGGAGTGGCGGTTTGCGAAAGTTGCGATGGAAAGTCGAGGGGCGTGGCAAACGCGGCGGCGCTCGCATAATCTATTATTTTGCTGATGCCAGAGGTCATATCTTTCTGCTGGACATTTATCCCAAAACCGCCAAAGAAGACTTAACGCCCGACGAAATTAAAAAACTGCGCGCGCTGATAAAGGAGTGGCTAAATGAGTAAAGAGAGATTTGAGCGATTGCGACAAAGCATCATCGAAGCCGGACAGGTGATGCGCGGCGAGATCGAACCTAGCCGCGAGTTCACTTACCAGGTTGAAGCGACACAACTCCGCAAAAACACGGCGCCAGAGTGGGCGATTTGCGTGACTGACGAAGACGACGCGTTGATCCCGCTCAAACTTTACGAGATCAAAGTTTCAAAGACCGGCTACGTGTCCGTCACTGACGAAGAAGGCGAAAGAGTGGTTTGTCCGGCGCGTTGGTTTGTTCCAGTCCGACTTGCGCCTGAAGTGAAACAACTTGTTGCCGAACTTGCCGCTTAATGCGATTCGGCGCGTTGCTCGAACCTGACTGAGTCCCCTTGTCGGATTTGTCGAGGTCGTAATGCGGGCGCAAGGTATCCTCAAAATCGCTCTTTCGTTTTTTTATAAGCCCTTCTTTCTTTCGGGTCTATCTGGCGCGCGCTGATGATTCGCGTTCTCGAGCCGCGCTCGGTGTTTGAGTTTTACGCTACCTCCCGCATAGGCCGAATGCGAGGGCTGGGAAGCGTGCGTTCCTCAGCCTCAAAATGACGAATTACATCCTCAACAACTTCGCATAATTCACTGTACAGTTTTACCGGATCATCCCCATGAATTCCGGTGATCAAATCAGGGCATTTCCCAATATAAGTTTGATCTTCATCACTCCACTCGACCCATTTATGGTATTGATCGCTCTCTTTCATTTTTGCACCTCCTCTATCGCTTGTTTCACTTGCCTTTCTTGATAGGGTTTGGCGTCATCGCCGCTCTTTCCGCTGAGAGTCACAGCGCCAGCATATTTGACGTGAGTAAACTTACGATGTGATCCTTTGCCGCTGCCTGAGATTTCATAAAACCCGGCTCTCTTCAGGTCCTGGATAAGCTCTCTTATTTTTCTTGCCATTCTTACCGATATTTTCTTCGCGTGTTGATCCCCCAGTTGGGTTTACCCTCCTCCCGAATCGGCCGGGGAATATGAACTGTTGAAAATAATCTCTATGCTGGCAGTGAAGCGACCTGATACTCAATCCGGGTAGGCAACATCACTCGGCGTGACGCATCGAGGATTTCAAGAGACACCAGGTTCCCTGAAGCGTCGTAGTCCAGTATTACGCCGGGCTTGTCTTCATCACTCTCCGCCACAGGCGTCTCTGAAAAGATGATCGTCAGCGTATCTGTCTCATTGTCATAAATGACTTTCATGAGTCGGCCCTCCAATCGCTTTCGATTGTACCGCCGTTTTATTTCGGACACAAAATTACACATCTCTTCAGCCCCAGCGGGGCGGAATGTTTATAGCCGCGCCGAACGAACATTTCTTCAGCCCCAGCGGGGCGGCATCCGCCGTCCGCAGATGTCGCTCCTGACGGAGCTTGAGCAGGTTTACGCCAACCGCAGCTATAAACATTCCGCCCCGCCGGGGCTGACCCACAAAATCCAGTGGAGCGGTTAGATGAGTAAAGAGAGATTCGAGCGATTGCGACAAAGCATTATCGAAGCCGGACAGGTGATGCGCGGCGAGATTGAACCCAGCCGCGAGTTCACTTACGAGGTTGAAGCGCCACATCTCCGCATAAACGCTGCGACGGATTGGGCGATTTGCGTAACTGACGAAGACGACGCGTTGCCGAATGCCCTGCATTTCGGCGCGGCATTGAATAAAGCCTTCAACTTTTATTCACGAGACCAACCTTATGACTGTGGCAACGACATTATCTTCGCCCTGTGCTCATTCGTAAGAAAAGGGGAATTGTTCACCGCGCCATCAAGAGAAGCCTTGAGAATTTGCCCTTGTGCGGATACAAGTACACCGAGAAGGTAAAACAATATCCCGACAAAGACACCGAAACCTGCTGCTAAGATGCCCATCGCAAATACAGAACTATCGCGCGCACTAAGAGCTGCTCAAGCTCCAATAAGGACGAGCAAGCCCGCGACTATCATACCGACACCTTTAATCAACCTTCCAAATCCATCTGTCACCCTTGCGACAAGGTATGCGTCCTTATACCGTGTTAACTAAGGTTGTCACTTGATTGGATTGTGCCACTACAGCACCACTAGCATCTACGGTAGCTGTATAGGTGAAGTCTATAGGCGCATCGCAATAGGAGCAAAATTTAGCGCCCTTATCTATAGGCTGTGAGCAATTAGCACAGACGGGCATAATAACCTCCAACGGTGAGAAATTTTCGGAAAGCGTTTCGCCTTCTACCCCTTTTTACGTCATGCGAAGCGCCGAACTACAATTCGGCCGCCATCAAAATTCAGCTACTCCAACCTGATCTTTTAGACCAGGCTTCGGTGCCAAGCGATGATGTCACCCAAACTGTTTTACTGCGTTACGCGGCGGAGTATATTCCCGCTCTGCAACCAACGCAATCTTCTCGCGGATGAGAAGCCAGAGGTTCGCCACTGGCTTTCGCATCCGCTGATCAATCAGCAGTCTCCGTCAGCCGCCCAAGCCGCGTCTGAAGCTCTCGCGCGTTGAGCGACTTTTTGTAGACGATCACGTTGGGCGGCAGTTGCGTCGGCGCGTCGCGGCTGCAGCGCATCTCTTCCGAAGCGGCGATGGCGTAGTTGTTGAACCCGGTGCGCGCGAACTCTTTCAACCTCTCGTTCAAAGATCGCGGCGTCCAATAGCCCAGCATCTCCAGGTAGATCGGCTCGCCGCCTTCGCGGGTGAAGACCAGGTCGGGGACGAACGCGCTTTCGCCCAGGTCAATCACTTCCTGATTGGGCTGCGCGCTCCATTCGCCCGTCAGCTTGCTGAAGTCTTCGAGCAGCTTCGCAAGCTGTGGATTGCTCGATTGGACGTCTTCGGCCACGTAATGCGAACGCAAGCGGTCTTGTTGGCTGTCCAGCTCGAAGAAGGCCGCGCCAGTCTTCGTTCCGATTTCGGCGCGCATCCGCCAGCCGGGATAAAGCAGCAGCGCGGGCAGAAAGACCGCCATCTGGATGCCGTACCGCTGCGAGCGGTGGAAGAGCGAGACCGGGCCGCTCAACCGAACTTCGTAGCCGCCGCTCGCGCCGCCTTTGATCGCGTGAATCAGGCGGAAAGCTTTGATCTCGGCGAACAATCGGCGCGTGACTGTCGGCGCTTGGGGTTCGATCCACAACTGCATCTCGGCGCAGCGATAGAGTAGCGCCTGCGCTTGAGCGAGGTTGTAGCGGTCGAGCAACTCTTCGGCGCTCGGCTTTTCAAAAGCGATCAGTTTCTGGTTGCCCGCCAGGTCGGCGTACAGGCCCGCCATCGCCTCTTCCGGCGAGCATTCCAACTCTGCGGCGGCTTCGGCGATGATCTGTTCGCGGGCGCTTTCGGTGATGACTGGATGCTGCGCGTTGGCTTTGTTGAAGAGCGCGCGGCGAATCTCCGCCGGGTCGAGCGCGATGGCGGTTGAGAACTCGCAGCGGTCGGTGAGCAGCTTGATCAATCCGCGCAGGATTTTGTAATCGGTTCCGACGCCGATGTATTCGTCCAGCGCCTGCTCAAGCTCCGCGCGGCGGCGACCTTCGTGCTGGGCGATGATGAGCGTCAGGTCAGCCGCCGTTTGCAGATGGCGTGGGTCGTCGGATTGAAGGTAACGCGGGAAGATGCGATTGCCGCGCCGGTAGTTCATTGCCAAGTCAGCCGTCAACATAAAAACTCACAGCCGCAGCCAAGTCACTCGATTAGCCCACTCCCCCGGCTCGCTGCAGCAGAAGAAGATCTCAAGCCATTCGACAGCTTGGCCGACAGGAATCTCTTTGTGAATGACGACAACCCCGGGAAGCGGAAGGCCAGCGATGAGGCGCTCTTCGGCAAAATCAATCATCGTTGCGGCATCGTGCGTGAGAACAATCCGGTTTTCCGATGCTGCGCGCTCAAGAATGACCGGATCGGCTGATCTATCCAGTCCCAACTCTTCCGCTGTCACATAATCCAGATTGGGCACGCGGCGCAGCACCTGGCGAAATACACGCTGGTTGAAATTATGATCGAGGAGGAGTCGGAACATGCGATCTGCAGGTGATCTACTGATTGACAGCAAACGGGTCAGCCTCGCGGGCGGCTTTAAATTCGTCGGCGCGAGCGCGAAAATCATTCAGGTGGTCAGCTACGCCGGGGCGGGCTTCGAGTCTCGCTCGCGCCGCCTCCGTTCTCTGGCGCTGCTGCTCGACGTAAGCGTCACATTCAGCTTTGTGTGAAAGGTAGTAAGCGATAACCAGATGAACCACCGCCAGATCAATCGTCGGATAGCCCTCGTGGATTTCCATTGGTGTTTCGCCAAGTTTGTGACGCGCAACGACCGTTTCGAGCGGAACGCCCGTGTCGGTGATCATGATCGTGCCGTCGTCGAGCTGTGTCAGCGGAACAACTTGTATTGGATTAAGCGTCGTCATAGCCGCCATTCTACGCGCCCTTTCAGCTTTCATCCAGCCATTCCTCTTTCGCCTCACGGAATTGATTCGCGTCGCGGCGGCGCTCGCTGATGCGTTCTTCGGCGGTACCTGCCGTGACGACTTCGTAAAGGATCGCTTCTTTGCCGGGCTGTTTGCGCAGGATTCGTCCGAGCCGTTGGATGTGTTCGCGCGTCGAGCCTGAGCCGGAAAGCACGACGGCGATGGCCGCTTCGGGAATGTTTACGCCTTCATTGAGAACTTTGGAAGTCGCCAACGCCAGCACTTCGCCTTGATTGAACGCGGCGAGCCACGCGCTGCGCTCTTTGATCGGCGTTTCGTGCGTGATGGCGGGAATCAGGAACCGCTCGGAGATGCGGTAGACCATTTCGTTCTCGGCGGTGAAGATCAAGACGCGCTCGCGGCGATGGCGCTGCAGCAGCCTGGCTAAAACCTCCAGCTTCGGCTCAGCGCCGAGCGCGATGCGTTTCGATTCGCGGTAAGCTTGCATCGCGCGGCGGCCGGCTTCGCTGCGCGCGCTTTGAATAACGAACATCTGCCAACCCTGCAAGCCGCTGAAGTCAATTCCCTGCGACGCGATGAAGCGGCGGTAGATCGCGCGCTCCTGCTCATAAAGTTCCTGCTCGATTGCGTCCAACTCGACGGTCAAGCGCACGACGCTGTAATCGGCCAGGTATTCGCCCGCCAGATGCTGCGCTTCCAGCCGGTAAACAATCGGGCCGAGCAATTCCGCCATCAACTCTTCGCCACCATCCGCTCGTTCAGGCGTGGCCGTCAAACCCAACCGGAACGGCGCAATCGCCATCTCGGCCACGTAACGATAACCGCTGCCCGGCAGGTGATGGCATTCGTCGCAAACCAGCAGGCCGAATTGATTGCCACGCTGCTCCATAAACCGAAAAGCCGAGGCGTAGGTCGTCACCACAATCGCGCCCGGCTCGAAATAACCTCCCCCGATCAGACCGATCTCGGCCTGGAAAGACGAGACCAGCAGGTCGTACCACTGATTCATCAAATCGAGCGTGGGCACGACGACGAGCGTCGAACGTCCAGTCAACTCAATCGCCATCTGCGCGACGAAAGTTTTGCCAGCGCCGGTGGGCAGAATCACTACGCCGCGTCGCCCGCTCTTTTGCCAGGCGTTGATCGCCTCCTGCTGGTAAGGTCGCGGCTCGACGTTGAGGTCAGTGCGGAATTGGAATTCGATGTAGCGGCGGGCTTCGTCTTTGAAAGCGATCTTGCCGCGCGTCAATTCAGTGACGGCTTGACGATAGGCGATTGCGGGAGCGCGCCAACGCCGCACGCGCTCATCCCACTGAAACACTGAAGGCGCGGGGAATGATTGCTCCGCGCCTTCCAATACCAAAGTTCCTGACTCGAATTGCAGCGTGATTTCACTAGCGTTCATTATCACGAGCGCGCTGCGCAAGCGCCATCAGTGCGGAATGACCGCCTCTCTCAAGTGCGCAATGTTCGGGTAGCCGTTCATCGCCAGCCGGCACGAAGGGCCTGGGCCGTGGAAGCGCGGGGCGTGGAAGGTGAAGGGCGGCGCGTAAACCACGTCGCCTTCCTCGGCGATGATCACGCCCACGTTCTCGATTGGGTAGCGAATCTGACCCGCCGTAATCAACCAGAATTCGGCGCACTCAGGATGGTAATGACCGCGATCCTTGGGATTGAGCGGCGGCAGATTCTTTTCGTAACCGTAGATGATGTTGGCCACCGCGCGGTCGTCGTGGACAAAACGCCCGCCTCGGTAGTCCGGCGTCTTGGCCAACTCGTAGAGGTTGATGTGCGGCTGGTTGCCGCGATCGTACGGGCCGGGCTTGCGATTGAGCGTGACCGGGATCCAGTCAATGCCGGGGATTTGCGGCGGCGTGACTTCTTTGGGATAGAGCGTCTTGGCTTTGGCGATGTTGACCTCGAACCGTAGCGAAGGTTTGTCGCCGACCGTCTCCAGCGAGTAAATGGTTTGCATCGGAACTTGCACCATCGAGCCTTTCGTGGCGACAAAAGGCGACTGTCCCTCGATCTCGAAACGAATCTGGCCGTCCATCACGATCCACCACTCGCGCGTGTCCGGGTGAAAACGTTTGGAGACTTTGGTTCCGGGCGCCGAGAAGATGTAGACCGCATTCATGTGCTCGTCGTCTACGATCACCTCATTCCAGCTCGCGTGGTCTTTGTGCCTGGCCTTCAGGTCAGCGAGCCGCGTGTGGGGCTTGTGGGGCGGCGCATACTTGCTGGGCTGTTTGGGTTTGGGTGCCCAGCTTGGCTGCTCCTGGCTGCTGACTTGAGATTGTCCCAGAGTCAGAACCAGCAAAGCCAGCGCCAATCCAACTGCGGTAATGAGTGCTCCTCTCTGCATTGTCAGCTCCTTTGGGTATGGCGCCGCGTGTGGGAACAAGCGGCGCTGTTTAATTCACTTCACGTCCACCGATCCAGACTTTATTGATCTTGCGCGTGTTGCGAATATCGGCGAGCGGATCGGCGTCCAGCAAAATCAGATCGGCGCGTTTGCCTTTGGCGAGCGCGCCAAAATCGCTGGAGATGCGTAACGCTGCGGCGGCATTCGAGGTCGCAGCCTGTAAGGCCTGCGCCGGCGTCAACCCGGCTGCGACCATCAGCTCAAGCTCGCGGTGCTCGAAGAAACCCTGGAAGCGCGCGGGCGGGCCTGTATCCGAGCCGAAAGCCACCAGCACGCCGGCGTCCCACAGCTTCTTGAGGTTTCTTTGCGCCATCTTGAGCTGGCCGGGGTATTTGCTGAAGTCCGGGTCGGCCTTCACGCGCGCGCCCCAGGCCGGGTCTTTCAACTGCTGGATGACGTTCGGGTCAATCCAGCGGTTGAAGAAAGGATCGTCCAGAAAGGCTGGCGGCTCGGCGTAGACGAAGGTTGATTCTTCGCGCACCAGCGTCGGGACGGCGAAGGTCTTTTTCTGTTTGAGCAGCCGGAGCAGTTCGTCATCAATTTCCCGGTCGCGCACGCTGTGCGCCATCCCATCGAGTCCGGCGGCGACGAGTTGTTTGGCGTCTTCGAGGTAGAAGATGTGGGCCATCACGCGCAGCCCGTGTTTGTGCGCTTCGGCGATGATGGCGCGGGAAAGTTCGGGCCGAATCTTTTTGTAATGGCCCCAATGATCATCCACCCAGATTTTCACCACGTCCACTTTCTGCCTGGCCAGTTCTGCGACCTGCTGGCGAACTTCCTCTACGCTGTCCACTTCGCGCGGGACGCCCGCGTTGCCGGGCAGCACCGCCGGGTAGCCCGCTTTGCCGGTGAAGCCGCGTCCGGCGGTGAAGACGGTCGCGCGTGGCGCTTCTTCCGCGCTGGCGGGGCCGCGCAGCTTGAAGATCGCCTCGAAATCGGTGCCGAGGCTCATCACGGTCGTGACGCCGTAGCGCGCGTATTGACGCAAGTGCGCGAGGATGTTCTCTGCGCCGTAATTCTCCGGCCCGGCCTTGAGTCCTTTGGTCATCCCGACGTGGCCGTGCGCATTGATGAAGCCTGGGATAAGCGTTTTGCCTTTGGCTTGAATCACGGTCGCGCCAGCGGGAATCGGCGTCTTGGCGCGCGGACCGATGGCCTGAATGCGTCCCGCGCTAACTACGACGACACCGTCTTGAATCATTGGCCGGCCTGTGCCATCCCAGATATTTGCGCCGCCAATGACCAGCACGGAGGCCGCAGGCTGGGCTGCGCTTCCCGCCGTCCTGGTGTAAGCGGCAAGAGCGAAGCAGCAGACGAGCAGGCAAAGGAGCAGGTAGCAAAAAGTTCTGTGGTTCATGGTCGTTGGCTCAACTGTTGTGCGAGCGCGCTTCTTCGAGAATCTCCTGCGCCCGCGTCGGATTGAAGATGCCGCACGAGCAGAAACGCGAAAAATAATGGCAGGCCTCTTCCGGCGTGCGGCGTCCCTCCTTGACCCAGTCAATCATCTTGCGCGCGAAGCTGAAAGAGATCATCCCGTGGCCGCACATCGTGGATAGCTCCAGCACGCGCCGGTCAGCCAGGCGATCGGTTTTGCCCATGAAGCCGAGCGAGTATTCGACGCTGTGCCGGGCCAGCCCCACCTCCGCACAGCATTCCTGCGCGCGCTCGATCAAGGCGCTGATGTTGATTGAAAGACCGAGGTCTTCCTGCCGCAACTCGGCGACGAATGCTTCGACCGCCTCCTGGTTGTCAAAGACGGCTGCCACCGTCGTCGGAGAGTCCACGCCCTCGATGACGGTTTCAAAATCAGGCTCCGTCTGGCGCGCCCAGTGCGCTGTCGGGTTGAGCGATTTGGAAGGACGGTAGATGCCGCCGTGCGAGCCATCGCCTAAATTCACGGGCTTGTATTGGCTGGCGAGACGGAGAAAGCGCTTCAGCTTCGGCACCGCGTCCTGGTCGTTATGACCGCGACAGGGGATGGCGAAGACGATGAAATCGTTATGGAGGTTCCGCTTGTTGCCGTAGCGGTGCAAGGTGTTGGTCATAGCGTGTCCCCTCAGAAAATGGTGCGCCCGCGTCCTCGCGGGCAGGTGATTGAGATTGCGCCCACTCGGATCAATGCGTCCTACGCCGAGTCTTGCCCGCGAGGACGCGCACCGCACCGACGGTTTTCGTCGTTTCAGTGCGTCGCAAAGCGCCCTATCCGGCGTTGGCGTGGGCCTGCTTCTGCATCTGTACAGCAGAAGGGCGGCCCAGGCCTAGATTCGTCTTGCCCCGGATGAAAGAGAAACCTTCCTGAGCCAGCAACTCTTCCAGCCGGTTCTCGCCTGCCTGGTCGCAGCGCGCGGCGACGCCGACAGCGACTACGGTATCGAGCGTTTGGGCCACTTCGCGGACCTTCTGTAAAATCGCCGGCACATTCGAGAGAGCGGTCTTGAACTCGACGATGGCGGAGAGAATCTTTTCGTTGAGGATGTCCGCCCGAATCTCACCCGTCGCCGGATCGGTCATCAGGCTCGTGACCGGGTTGCGCTTTTCGAATTCGATCCCCATCTGCGCCAGGCTGCGCGTCATCTCCTGAATCTGCCAAAAGCGCACGCCGATGGTGGGCCGGCCGAACTCGACAGTGAACCCGGCGTCGTCCGGGCCGACGCGGTTGGTTACATCATTGGTCTTGACCTCTTCCGTGCCGCGCCCGTGAACACCCGTGCTCTCGTGCGGCACCACCGGGTCGGAGAAAGCGCGGCGGACGATGCGCGGCCAGGTCAACTCCTGTTCAGTGATGGCTGCGGTCGGACAAACGTCAGGCTCGGGGTCGAACCTCCAGCGGAGCAGCTTCCCGAACTTGCGAATTGTGCGCACCATAGTCGGGTTGAGATGTTCGGTGCTCATCCCGCGAAAGCAGGTGTAGCACTCGACGCACTCGTCCTGATTCACCGTCGCGCGGTTCGCGACCGGATCAATGTAGATCGCGCCCATCGGGCAAATCGCGACACAGTTTCCGCAGGCGACGCATTTTTGGGGATCAATCAGCATGAGACGCCCCTCCATCCGCAATCGGCTTTCGTTCCGCCAATTGGACGGCGAGAGCCGATGTGCTTTTTGAAGCTAAATTGAAATGCAGTAAAGGTGTGAAAAAGCAGGCAGAAAATAGCATCATCCGCTGGTCAGATCAAATGCTCTGCCACCGCAGCAGCGTTGCCCGGCTAGACCGTCAGGCCGAGCGTTTTCTCCAAATACTCGCGGCTGATCCGGGCGCTCTCTTTGGGCGGACGCCAGGGCGAAGAGTCGAGTTCCACCGTCAGCCAGCCCTGCCAACCGATCTTGTCCAGATGCGCCTTGATCGCCGGGAAGTCCACGCCGCCGTGGCCGAGCGGGAAGAAGGGCGGGTCCTTCATCACGTCGGGCCGCTCCAACCGGGTCTTCGCCCCGCCGCGATTCTCCGGCTTTGTGTCCTTCATGTGAAATTCGACGATGCGATGACCCAGCTTGCGGGTTAGTTCCACCGGATCAATCCCCGCCATCGTGATGTGGCCGGTGTCGAGCACAAAGTAGACCTGCTTCGGGTCGGTGCGCTCCATCACGTAATCAATCTCGCGGCGGTTCTCGAACTGGCTCCACATGTGAGCGTGGACTGCGAACCTGATCCCCAGGTCGGCGCTGCGTTTGCCGATCTCGCTGAGCGATTTGACCATCTGCTTCAAGTCTTCATCGGTCGTCCCCGTCGGACGCCTCCCACCCATGTTGATCTTCAAGTGCTCGCAGCCTAGTTTCTTGATGAAACGGATCAGGCGCACGTGGTCTTCGATCACCTTGTCGTGTCTGGCCGGGTCTTCGAAGTGCATCTCCATCGGGCTGCCGTTGGAGATGGTCACGAAGCGCACGCCGGTCTCGTCCAGCTTTTTTTGGAGTTGGTCAGGTTTGTCATCGTAGAAGTCTTTGAAGTAGTGGATGAACGATTCGACGTGGCGGTAGCCAATCTCACGCGCTTCGCGGAAGGAGAGCCAGACGTCGCTTTCCCAGCCGCCGCGCGTGTTGGTGGTGATGCCGACGCGATAGCGTGCGGCAGAACCTGCAATCGGTGCTGCCAGAGCAGCCAGCAGAGAGTAAGCCAGGAATTCTCGACGGGTTTGCATAGTGAGCCTCCAGGATTAGGGAATGTATTGGCGTGCAGCGCCAAGATAATTTTCAAGATCGAAAATGATTTCAACCAGACGGTCCAGGCATTGCTCCCGATATACCGGATTGGGCAGACGTTGAGGGGCGCTGATTGTGACGACAGGCAAAGATAAAGGCGTGTTCTCATCCTGAAGCGTCTGCTCAAGCGAGGTGTCATCGTCCTGATTGTGAGCAGGATCAGCCCCAGTTCCTGCGCCCGATGCCAGACCTCACGATCTTTTGCGTCTCTCTCCAGACCGACTTCATCAAAGGTGATGAATCCAAACAGATCGAGATCAGACCAGCGGCTCTGTTTGAGAGTTCCGTCGAGCAATTCCAGTCTGCCGCGCAGGTCATTGTCGAGAAGGACTAAAATCATCGCAGCTTACCAGCTTTTCTGAGCGCTTCCAGCCGCGCCGCAATGATGGCTTCGCGCGCGTCTCTGGGTTGGCGCGGTGAAGTGCGCTGGCGTCGTTCCCGCTCGCGCTCACGCCAGTATCGTTCTCGCTCGGCGCACTTGTGCACAACCTCCTGATACTCCGCTTCAAACTCTTCACGGTGAGAGGTGATGTAATCCATCACCTGATCCATCTGCCCTTCGCTCAGCAGCAACTGGTCACGCAGCAGGTGCGGCGGCCAGCCTTCCTTGAGATGATCCATAATCAGGTAGAGCGTGATGCGCGTTCCGGCAACACATAATCCGCGATCACTGCGCCGGACGATCCCCGGCGCGACCAGGACTTCTTGCTCAAGAGTCGCTACAGACATTTTTACCTCCTACGCCGCGGCGGCTTCTCGCGTAACAGCGGCCTCACTGAAAATTCTCTCGTTCGGATCAATGCGCAAAAAGAGAATAGCACCCAGCAAACACAACCCGCCAGCCACCAGAAATGGCGCATCCCAGTTGTAGAATTTCACCATATAGCCGACCGCAATCGAAGCCAGCACTCCGCCCAGATTCCCGCACATATTCATCACGCCCGAAACCGACCCGGCGTATTCCGGCCCTACGTCCATCGCCACCGCCCACGAAACGCCGACGGTCAGCTCCAGGAAGAACAACGCCGCGGTCGTGAAGGCGACACACACGTAGCGGTCGTCAGTCAATGTGGCAGGAATGATGCAGAGCGCCCCCACTGCGAACCCGACGATGGCCACGGCGCGTCGCGCCAACCGCAAATTCCCGGTTCGCCGCGCCAGATGATCGGAAAGCCATCCACCCACCGTGTCGCCGATGGTGGCCGCGATCAGCGGAACCATATGCCAGAAACCCATCTGCTTCAGGCTGAACCCTCGCGCTTCCTGCAAGTAGGTCGGAAACCAGGTCAGGTAAATCCAGATGCTATAGGCGTAGCAGAAATACATCGCGCAGAGCAGCCACAGGTTGAAGCTTGAAAGAATTTTCCCCCACGGCACCTGCACGCGCTCGACCGAGACGGGGACACCCGCAGTCTCTTTCTGTCGAATGATCGCCAGCTCCGCCTCGTTGACCGCCGCGTGTTGCTCAGGCCGGTCGCGGTAATACCAATACCAATAGACCGCCCAGACGACGCCCATCAGGCCGAAGATGTAAAAGACGCTCCGCCAACCGAGCGTGGTGATCAAGAAGACGACGATCGGTGGAGTGATCGCCGCGCCCAGTCGCGCGCCTGAGTGTGTGATCCCTTGCGCGAACCCACGCTCGCTGGCCGGCAGCCAATGCGACAACCCCCGCGTCGCCGTCGGGAACGCGCCCGCCTCGCCCAATCCGAAGAGCAGCCGGAAGGCGAACATCGAGCCTTTGCCCCACGCCAGCGCAGTGACCGCGGTGAAGGCCGACCACCAGACCACGATCCCGGCCAGCACGCGGCGCGGCCCGAAACGATCCCCCAGCCAGCCGCCGGGAATCTGGAACAGCGCGTAAGACCAGTTGAAGCCGCTGAAGATCCAGCCCATCGTCACCACGTCGAACCCGAACTCCTTGCGGATGTCAGTCGCCGCGTGCCCGATGCAGATGCGATCCATGTAGGTGATCATATACACGATCACCGCCAGCCACAGCACACGATGCCTGACGCCGGTGGGGCGCTCAAGCGTGGGCGCAGTACTTGTGTTCAGGGACATAGCCACTCGTGTCTCCCGCAGAAAACGGATGTAGGACAAACTTTCCAGCATGCCCGGGTTTTAGAAACGAGGATGGCTGAGTCAGGCGCCGTCGTACCGTTGGTAAGCGTAATCTGCCCAATCAGGACAAGTGAATCTTTTCAAGCACCCATTCCCGGATCAAATCCGCGTAATGCACGCCTTTGGACTTGGCAAGCTCCTTGACCATTTCAGCCTCTTGCGGTTCCAGACGGATATTCATTATAGCTTCACGCTGAAAAACAGAGTCTGCGACCACTTCCAGTTGGTCTTCAAAATCCGTGATGTCGTGCATGTCCCAAAACCGGGCCAGTTCTTGAATAGAGTCCGTTTGTGGAATAGTCAAAGTGCTCATCGGTTCTTCCATCGTTTGAATCGCTGTTTCTCTTTCTCAGTCATGGGCCGCGCCGTGACAGGATAACCTTTCCCGTCCGGAAATTGAATCACTACACAGAACAAATATCGTCCGCTTTCTGTCTGTCCCAGCGCATAGTAGACCGGATTGTCTCCTTCTGATTTCGCTCGCAACACCAACGGCTGACCAAAGCAAACTTCCTCGACCTCATCCGGCGTCACGCCGTGACGCGCAACGTGCTTAATCCGTTCCTCCGGCCAGATCAGCTCGTGGATTGTCATTCTATCAGTCTTCCTGGAAGTGTCAGTAGCCCGGCCGTGAGACCTCACGGCCGGGCTGCCGAGATGTTAATATCCTCGCGCTTTATCAACCACGTTGAGCAAAGGAAGTCCATTCGAATATCGGCGAACATTCTCCGTCACGAGCGCAATGAGCCGCAGTTGCCGAATCGGCGCTGCGCCCGAATTGTGCGGCGTGATGACCAGGTTCGGACAATCCCAGAGCGCGCTCTCGGGCGGCAACGGTTCCGGCGTAGCGACATCCAGCCCCGCCCCGCGAATTCGCTTCTCTTTCAACGCCCTGACCAGCGCGTCCTGATCAACCAGCCCGCCGCGCGACACGTTGATGAAATAGGCCGTCGGCTTCATCTTGCCGAAGACGGCGTCGTTGAACATTCCGCGCGTCACTTTAGTCAGCGGCGCGGCGCTCATCAACACGTCAACCTGCGGAACCATCTCCATCAGCCAGCCCGGATCGCGCAGCTCGGCGACGAAATCCGGCTTGGGCAACGGCTTCGCATCGGTGGCCAGCACGCGCATCTCGAAGCCGTAATGCAACCGCCGCGCAGTCTCCGACCCGATGCCGCCCATCCCGACGATGCCGATGGTCTTGCGGTAAAGGTCATCGAGCGGAACTGTGCTCGCCTTCCACTTGCGGTCTTTGAAAGCCGGGATCGAATCCTGCGTCAGGCCGCGCGTCAAACTGAGCAGCAAGCCGATAGCCGTCTCGGCAATCACCGGCGCGAAGACGCGCTGCATGTTCGTCAGCGCGCACGGATGCTCCATCAATTCTTTGGGCAAACTCTCGACCCCGGCGGCCCAGGTCTGCACCCACTTCAGGTTCTTCGCCGCCAGCATCGTCTCGCGGTCTACTACTCCAAGAATGACCTCGGCGCCGGCGGCGTTGCTTTTCAACTCCGACCGGTCTTTGAGCATGCGCAGCTCGATGTTTTTGCCTGCGGATCGAATCTGTTCCACCTCGGCGGGCGTCAACCTTTCTGCGCACACGATCTTGATAGTTCCGGTGTCCAGCTTGGACTCGACCACCGGATGGTTGGCCACGACCACTGGGTGGTTGGAATTGCCGGGTGTCTGTGCGTCAACCAGAGTCGCTGCTGCTCCGGTAGTCGCCATCCCGGCGAGGAAATTGCGGCGGGAAATATTGTCATCGGACATTGCTCTTGTCTCCTGTTTGCGCGGGCAGAGAAGATTCTCAACCTGCGCGGTTACGGTTTTGGTTTTTCGTTTAACGTCTCATTCTGGCTTGGAATGGCGCTGCGGAAGTAAAAACGGGAATGGAATAAAAAGCAAGCTCAGGGCTTCTCTCCAGGCCAATGTGTCAACCGGCGCATCTGGCCGCAATCTCCTTGCTCACTCCGCCGCAGGTCTCATTGATGACCGCGTGAAGTATAACTGGCGTAACGTCCCAGCGCTGTCAACGGAAACTGGTTTCGATACTGGTGGTAGTTGAGGTAGAAATGTCCAGGGAAACCAGTGCCGGTGAATTCAGGCTCAGGCCAACTGCCATCCGCGTTCTGTTTGTCGAGCAAATACTCAATGCCCATTCTGACATTGCCGGTGTCGTAATCGCCTGCGGCCATCAATCCGATCAATGCCCACGCGGTTTGCGATGCTGTGCTTGGACCTTTTCCCCGCATCTCAGGCTGCTTGTACGACCAGCAGGTCTCGCCCCAGCCGCCGTCGCTGTTCTGCACGCTGCGCAGCCACGCGGCGGCCTGTTTGACTTCGTCGCACTCCATATCAAACCCGGCAAACGGCGCAATCGAATGCAATCCGGCCAGAGCCAGGCAGGTTCCGTAGATGTAATTCACGCCCCAGCGCCCCCACCACGAACCGTCGGCTTCCTGCAAACTCAGCAGGAAATCAATCGCGCGCTTGACGTCCCGATCTTCGTAATGTTTCTCGCCGAGTCTCCGCCAATGGCCCAGCATCTCCAACACGCGTCCGGTCAAATCGGCCGTAGGCGGATCAATCATTGCCTTCAGATCGCCGTAGGGCATCCGGTTCCACCAGTCCTGGGTGTTGTCTATGTCGAACGCCGCCCAGCCGCCTTGGCGACACTGCATCGTCATCACCCACTCGGTAGCGGCGCGGCAGGCTTCGAGCTTGTAATCGTCGTCGTCGAGCTTCGTCGTCAGCGTCACTCCAAGGAGGGCCATAATCACCGCCGCCGTGTCGTCAACATCCGGGTAATAATCGTTGTAAAACTCGAAGGCCCAGCCAGCGGGTTTGCCTTTGCGGTTGAAGACGGCCCAATCGCCGTAACGAAAAATCTGCTGCGTCAGCAACCAATCGCCGCCGGCTTTGACCCGCGGATCGGACGATGGCACGCCTGAATCGAGCAACGCGGTCAACCCCAACGCCGTGTCCCACGTCGGCGAGATGCAAGGTTGAAGGCGCAGATACTGCGGCGGCTCAGAGCCGGCGATTACACTCTCTTCAATGCAGAAACGGTCGAGCGCATCCAGGCCGCGTTTGATGTACGGATGTTTCGCGGAATAGCCCAGCGCGTGGAACATCAGGATCGAGTTGAGCATCGCTGGAACAATTCCCGCCCAATCTCCCGGCGTGTCCTGACGTTCAATCACCCAGCGTTCCGCCGCTTCGATCCCCCGCTGCCTGAAAGGGACAAGTCCGATCCGATCAAACCGTTTGAGCATTTTGTCGGCAGCGAGGAAGAACGCGCCGGTCATCGTGCCATCGTTGTTCTTCAAACCGACATCTGCTTCGTCTCGCCCCCCAACAAACAATTCATCCGCGCGAACGCCCAGGTCGCAAACCGGCTTCTTATCAATCACGACCAGCAGCGGCACGGTCGAAGATCGCGCCCAGCTTGCCATCGTGTAGATGTTCAGCGGGAACCAGCTCGGCAAAAACATGAACCAGGGCGGCAGCGTCGGGACGCCTTGCCAGGGGTATGCGCCGAACAAAGCCAGATGGATTTTAGTGAAGACGCGCGCGCGCGTCAGTCCTCCGCGTTCGAGAATGAATTCGCGCGCCTGCCGCATCGGCCATTCGTCCGCCCGATGACCGGCGAGCTTTAACGCGAAATAGGCTTCGATGGTCGTGCTGATCTCGCCGCCGTCGCCGTAAAACAATTCCCACCCGCCGTGCGGACGTTGTTCGCGCAGGAGGTAACGGGCCATCTGCTGAATCTGCGCTTCGCGGTCTTTCCCGTGGCTGAATTTGTTGCGCGGATCGGCGGCCATCAGGATGCAATGCAGCATCACGTATTCGGCGGTGAGCGTGACGTTGGCTTCCAGCTCCGCCCACCAGTATCCGTCGAGGGTCTGCTGCGCCAGCAGGTAATCTTGCGCGCGGCGGATCGCGTCAGCGACCCGCGATTGCGCGTCGTGCTCCAGGGCCGATTGTGCTGTGCTCATAGCAGCGATAGTGATCTGACTGCTGATAATGAAAGCTCAAAACGAAGTGGGCGTCGGTTCCGGTTGAGGAGTAGGTTGAGTTTCAGCCGCCGGCGTTCCCGTATCCGCGCCCGGCAACTGGCGCTGCGGATATTTGAGGTAAAAACCAATGATCAACGCCACATCCTCGTCGAAATTCTTGATGCCGCCGTGAACCCGATTGGCTCTCAGATAACCGCTGAACGTGCGCCGCGCCACCGCGCCCAGGAACGAATTTTTCACGCTGTCCCAGAATTCGGCGCGCGCGTTGAGGTCTTTACGAGGCCCTTCTCTGATGTCCGATAAAAGCCCGTTGTAACGATCCACATTCACCTTGGCCAACGTCTCCAGAACCTTCAGACCGTGCAAATATCCCGAATAGCGAACGTAAGGCTCGGTTGAGTTGATGCAAACGAGATAGGCTATGAAATTGGCTTCATCCTCTTTGGCCCATCCGCGCTGATGAGCTTTGTGGTGGGCAATGACCATCGGCAGATCGCTGGCCGGAATCTGATCGTTGAATGTCACTTCACCGGTGAAGGCCATGTAAAATCCGCTGACGCCCATCCAATTGGTCAGCCGCGACAGGTAAAGCGGTTTGGGATTGCTGAATTCACCCTGGCTGGCGCTTCCGAACAGCGTTTCCTGTTGAAAAGAACGCTCGATGGCTTTGAACAGCGTGTCGCGTGAGATGGGGAGCGAGCTGGCGGTGGGCCAGTCCCGCGTGCCCCGCGCCTGTTCGTAATTGCTGTTGACGCCGGAAACGATCTGCAATCCGATGGCTTCAAGCTCGCCCGCGCGGGCCGGGCGCCGGTCGAATTGGAGCGTCTCCGCCAGCGGCAGCCGCTGATAATTCAATCCCCAGAGCGCCAGAAAGATCGGGAGCAGAATGCTCATCACCCAGAGAAGCTGAAGAAAGAAAACCTTGATCACATCCAGGAACCTGGTTTCCCGCCGCCACGACCTGCGCATATACCAGAAACACCAACTGATAAACCAGATCACCAGCAGCACAAAAAATATCTCGCCAAGCGCGAGGTTCGGCAGGAATTTGTTGACGGACGAAAGCCCGCGCGCAACGTAATAAAAAATGAACTGACTGTAATAGGATTCAACCTCTTCCGACATCATGCTGGCCACTGCCTGCACGCCGAGCGAAATCAACAGCCAGACAATTGCCCGCCAGTATTGACGGCGAGTCGTAAACGATCCGCCATCGCCAACGTCCATATCATCCACTTCCGACGATGTCGGAGTCGCAATGACCACAGGCGGTCTGATCGGTACCCCTACATTCCAGCGCATACGCATATTCGATAATCACTCCATCTGGACTTTGAATAACCACTATTCCCGCACAAGTGCATCAGCTTCTATCTCGATCAGCATGCGGTCGTCAATCAAACGCCGCACCTCGACCATAGTTGCGCAGGGTCTGATGCTGCCAAAAAATTCACCGTGCGCGCGACCGAACTCTTCCCAGCGCGAGATGTCGGTGACGAACATTCGCGTCCGCACCACGTCTTTCAGTCCGGCGCCCAGAGCGACGAGCGCGCGCTCGATGTTGCGAATCACTTGAACCGTTTGCGCATAAGCGTCGCCGACGCCGACGATTTCGCCGCGCTCATCGGTGGCGGTCGTGCCGGTGACGAAAACCTGATTGCCGGCGCGAATGGCGCGCGAATAACCGACTATCGGCTCCCATTTCGTGCCTGATGAATAGTATTGCCTTTCAGTAGCCATTTGTCAGTAGCAATTTGTAACAGTACCGCGAGCGGTAGCGAGCGTGGCTGCATCAGTAGACCGACTGATGCAGCCACGCTCGCTACCGCTCGCGGTACTGACTGCCAGCGGCATCGAGTTGCGCAGGCCGGCGCTTTGCGCTCAGAACATCCAGCACGCTGACTGGTAAAACCCGCATCAGTTTCATAAAAATCGAAGGTATCAACGGAAACCTGATGACCCGGTCGCCGCCTTCGATGCGACGCACAATCAAACTGGCGGCGTCATCGGCGCGCATCAGGAAAGGCATCCCGCCGAGCTTTTCGGTCATCGGCGTCAACACGTAACCCGGCTCAATCGTCACCAGCTTGATGCCGTGGCGCCGCAATTCTACCCGCATTCCGTCAAAGAGAGTCGAAAGCGCAGCCTTCGTGGCGCAGTACCCGGCGGAACCAGAAACACCTCTGTCACCCGCCAGACTCGAAATGGCCGCAATCGTTCCGCCATTCTGTTTTCGCATCGCGGGAATCAGTTCTTCAAGGCAGTACGCGACGCCGAGCAGATTCGTTCCCAGCAATCGCTCGAATTGCGCGGCGTTGAAATTCGCGGCGTCAGTCGGGCCGCTGATGCCGGCGGACAAGATCGCCAGATCAATCCTGCCGAAACGATTCAGGGCATCGGTAACAGCTCGTTTGACCTGCGCCTGGTCACCGACATCGCAGGCGAGAGTGATCGCAGCGCCGCCGAGTTTTTGCGCCTCTCTGGCCACGCCATCGAGCAAATCTTTTCGCCGCGCGGCCAGCCCCAGATCGTAGCCTTTCGCCGCCAGCTCGAGCGCCAGCTCCAGGCCTATGCCTGATGAAGCTCCTGTGATAAATGCAACCGGTCTCATAGTTCCTCTTGCGCCAATCGCGCGCATTCCTGCCCGCTCCAGACCGCGCCTTCAATGGTGGCGGGCAATCCCGTGGCGGTCCAATCTCCGGCGAGGAAGAAATTCCTGAACCGGGTCCGCTGTGCAGGCCGCAGGCGCGCCGTGCCTACGGTGTGCGAGATCGTCGCGTCGTGTTCTCTGACGACGAATGTGTGGGACGGCTGCTGCCTCCTCGCCGCCGGGAAAAACCTCTGCATCTCTTCAACCGCCATTGCGACCAACTCTTCTTTCGGCTGACCTGCAAGCTCGTGAGCGCCGCTGATGACCAGAGCCAGATGTTGCGGCTTTTTGTTTGTCTCGCCCGCAATCGCGCTTTTATTGAAGACCCATTCGATGCGCGAATCGAGCAGGCCGGCGAATTCCAGATCAGTGACTGGCTCGTCATACCACAGATTGATCGAAACAATCGGCGCTGACTTGAATTGATCGAGGTTGCCGAAAGCTCCGCGCCCAGCCAGGTCAGGTGGAATCATCCGGCGCAGAGCGAAGTAAGGCGCGGCGCTGATGATCGCTTCGGCTTCGATCCGTTCGCCGCTGCACAACGTCACCCCAACCGCCCGGTCATTCTCAAACTCGACCTGCGCCACCTCGGCGTTCAACCGAACCTCGCCGCTGCGAGTTGCTACAAACGCCCGGGCGCCTTCGGTGTAAAGATCGCTCAAGCCGACGCGCGAAATGACTACGCCCGAATCGCGGCGCGAATGCATAAAAGCCTGATCGAGCACGCGCGCAAACATATCCGCCGAAGCCCGGTCGGGCGATTCGTTCAGCGTCGCCAGCGCAACCAGGTCCCAGAAACGGCTCTGCATTCGCCTTGTCTGGCCGAGTTGATCCAGCCATTCACGCACGGTGATGTCGGCAAGCCCGGCGCGATTGCCGTTAAGCTCCCGCAACGCCAGGCCGACGCGCAGCGCCTTGATCCGATCAGACCAGCCGATGGTCTCGAGCCGCGCCAACCCGGCCAACAGATGCAGCGGCGCAGGCATCGGCGGGCACTTGAAGCTCGCGTGGCGCAACCTCCCGCTCTCTTCCTGAAGGAAATCAACCTGCGGGCTCGCCTGAAATTTGAGCTTGCCGATTGAGCCGATCTTTTCGAGGAACCCGAGCGTGTGGTGATAACAGCCCATCATCAGATGCTGGCCGTTATCAATCGTATCGCCGGTGGTTTTGTCGGTGAATGAATAAGCGCGGCCTCCCAGAAAGGCGCGCCGTTCGAGCAATAGAACCCGCCTCCCCGCCTCGGCCAGATCAACCGCCGCCGAAAGCCCCGCGAAGCCGCCGCCGATGATCAGGACGGGGGGAGCGGGCGAGCGGGCGAGCGGGCGATAGGAAGGTTGAGCATTCATCGCCACACATCCCCCCCTCTCCCCCTCTCCCGTGTCTCCCGTGTCCCCATCTCCGCCTTTGTCCATTCGCTCAGCGCAATCAGGAACCGCTCAGGGCGATGCAACCGGATCCGATGGTTGAACACGTCGTAATTGACCCGCTCGATCTGTTCCAGCAACCGGTAATAAATCCTGCCCATCGTCAAAGCGGCGGTCATCGTCGGGCGATCTTCTTCAGGCAGACACTCTGCGGCGCGACGATAATACTCGCGCGCGCGCGCGCACTCGAACCTCATAAGCAGGCGGAAATTGTCGTTGACGACTTCGTTCCGCAGATCATTCACGCCGTATCCGAATCGCCGCAAATCTTCCTGCGGCAGATAAACCCGCCCGCGCGCCGCGTCTTCTCTCAAATCCCGCAGGATGTTCGTCAATTGCAGGGCGACGCCGAGATTGACCGCGTATTCTTTGGTGCGCGGGCTGCGGTAACCGAAAATCTCGATGCACATCAAACCGGTGATCGAAGCCACGCGGAAACAATACTGGTACAACTCCTCGAAGGTCTCGTAACGTGAGCGCTGCAAATCCATCTCGCAGCCGTTGATCATCTCCTCGAAATACTCTTTGGGTATCGGGAACCGCAGAAGGACTTTCTCCAGCTTGCGAGAGAGGGGCGTCGTAGGCTTGCCCATAAACAGGTTGTCCAGCTCCTCGCGCCATTTGTCCAGCTCGGCCTGCGCCTCCCATCGCGTCTTGCCATCGTCCGATCTTTCGACCAGGTCGTCAACGATGTCGTCAATCGCGCGGCAGAAAACGTAAACGTCAATGATCGCTTCGCGCTTCGGTTTCGGTAGGAAGAGAAACGAATAGAAGAAATTCGATTGAACGGTCTTCGACAGCTCGCGCCGCAAATTGCGCGTGCGCTCGCGCAGATGCCAGGGGGTGAAATGTATTTCGCTTAAAGTTACTGCTTTCATAAACGGTTATCGGTAGCCTTCCCGGGGAGCGCAATTTTCAATCTTCATCAACCACTGACCACTGACTTCACCAGCAATCTCAGTTTGTCTGCGGTCGTGATCGCCGGTCGCGCGTTGAGCGTGTCGTAACCAAGCTCTTCGATGCGTTCCAAAATCCGCATTCCGCCGAGCCACGTCAAGCGCAATTCAATCGCCAGACGCCCGCGCACCAGGCCCGGCAATGCCTGCCCGCGTCTAAACCAATCCTTCGTGCGTTCAACCTGATATTTGAGCAACGCGGCGTAACTGCCGCTGAACTTTCGCTCCCGCAAATCATCAACGCTGACGCCGAAACGCGCCAGCTCATCTTGCGGCAAATAGATTCGATCCTTCCGTATGTCAACTTCCACATCCTGCCAGAAATTGGCCAGTTGCAATCCGGTGCAGATGCAATCGGAGAGCTTGTGCAAACGCTCGTCGCGGTAGCCGAATAGCAACAGAATCAACCGTCCGATGGGATTTGCAGATCGCGCGCAGTAATCCAGCACCTCATCGAAATCCCCGTATTGCCGCTTCACCACGTCCTGCTTGAACGCCGAAAGCAGATCGCGGAAGAGGCTGATCGGCAGTTGCAACTCTCCCGCCGTTTCCGCCAGCGCGATGAAGACCGGGTGGCCGGCTCTGCCGCCGTAGCAATCTTCCAGCTTTCGCTCCCAATCATCCAGCGCGGCCAGACGTTGTGCCTCCGTCCAACTCTCCTGGCTCTCCTGGCCGCTCGTCTCATAACCTTCGTCGGCAAAATCGTCTGCGGTGCGCGCGAATGCGTAGATGCTGCAAACATGTTTGCGGCGGTTCTTCGGGACGAGCAGCGAGCCTACGGGGAAATTTTCGTGATGCGCGCGAGCCAGGCGCTCGCAGTAAGCGAACGCCTCGGTCACACTGCACGGCAGCGCCGGCTGCTCAGTCGAATTCCAAGTGGTCACCTGAACGCTCATAACTGATCGGGGGTTGGCGAGTCGAAGAATATCAAGAGACGGCAGCCAATTCAATTTGCCCCAAAGTGCTGCGGTTTGCCAAATCGCGGCGCTTGCTGATAATCTGGCCTTCACTTTCAGCATCATATGAAGAGATTACCATTCATCGCTAAACCAATGTCCGACAAACTTCAGTTTGTCGCTGGCTTGCGGCAAGAGCCGAATATGAAGCCCGCGACAAACTGAAGTTTGTCGGACATTTCCCAAGGAGAGGTCCCCGCCTTGATGAAGACGCTTCTGCTCAATCCCCCATCGTTCGAGAAATTCGACGGCGGCGCAAGCTCGCGCTGGCCCGCGACGCGAGAGATTGAAAGTTACTGGTATCCCGTCTGGCTCGGCTATCCGGCCGCAATGATCCGCGACCTGGGCGGCGAGTCACGGCTGCTGGATGCGCCACCGCATCACATCAGCCCCGAGGAGACTGCGCAAATCGCGAAAGAGTACGACTTCGTCGTGCTCTTCACTTCGCACGTCGGATTCAGAAACGACGTGCGGCTCGCCGAGCGAATGAAGGAACTCAACCGCGAGCTGAAGATCGCGTTCGCCGGCCCGCCCGTCACCACGCACCCAGAACAGGCTCTGCGCGCATCCTCAAAAGCATCTGGCGCGATTGATTTCGTCACGCACAAAGAGTTCGATCACACTGTGACGCGCTTTGCCGCAGGCGAACCGCTCGACAAAATTCCAGGCGTCCATTTCCTGCGCGACGGCAAGCTGATCTCGACACCGCCTGAGCCGTTGATCCAGGAGTTGGACCAGCTTCCCTGGGTCACGCCAATCTACAAACGCGATCTCGACATCACGCGCTACAACGTGCCGTTCCTGCTCCACCCGTTCATCGCTTTCTACTCGACCCGCGGCTGCCCCGCGCTCTGCACCTTCTGCCTGTGGCCGCAAACGTTCGACGACCACCGCTGGCGCCAACGTTCGGTCGCAGACGTGCGCAACGAGGTCGAGTGGGCGCTCGAAGCGTTCAAGCCCGAAGGCTTGCAGGAAATCTTCTTCGACGACGACACCTTCACCTTCAATCCGAAGCGCATGGTCGAGATGAGCCAGGCGTTCAAGCCACTGAAGTTTCAATGGTCGAGCACCTCCCGCGCGCACCTGGATTACGAAACGTTGAAGACGATGCGCGACGCCGGATGCCGATTGTTCATCGTCGGCTTCGAATCGGGTAACGAACAGATTCTCAAAAACATCAAGAAAGGTCTCTCAGCTAAACGCGCGTTGCAGTTCGTCAAAGACTGCAAGCGCGCCGGCATCAAAGTCCACGCCGACTTCATTATCGGCTTGCCCGGCGAGACGCGCGAAACCATCCGCGAGACGATTGAATACGCCAAGGAGATGGACCCCGAGACGCTGCAGGTTTCGGTCGCTCACGCCTATCCGGGCACAGAGATGTACGACTGGTTCAAAGCCCAGGGCGTGATCCTGAACAGCGATCACATGTCGGATGAGCTGGGCCAGCAATTGCCGATGGCCAACTTCCCGCACCTCTCGGCGGCGGAGATGCTCGACTGGGTGCACCGATTTTACGATGAATATTACTTCCGCCCGAAGCCGATCTATCGCATCGTCAAAGGCGCGATCTTCAAGCCGCAGGAGCGAAAGCGGCTTTACAAGGAAGCAAAAGAGTTTCTGGCGACGCGGGCCAGAAGGCGTGAGTTGGTAAAGGCCGGACAAGTTTGATTCAACCGGAGGCAGTATGGCGCTTCAAGATCACTTTCATCCACCGCTCAAGATTCGCCGTCATTGGCATTCCTTCCATAACGGCTGGGCGTCAAATATTGCAGCGGCATTGAATCGGCGCCTGCCTGAAGATTACTTTGCCGAACCGAATGTAATGTTCGGGATCGAGATTGATGTGGCGACTTTCGATGAGTCATCGCTCCCAGTCTCACCTCAATCCACGACAACTGGCGCGTCAGCAGTTCCTCAACTCGCCTGGACACCTCCTGCGCCCTCGCGGGTCATACCGTTTCCTCTCGTCTCAGAAATTGTCGAGGTTAATATCTACAGCGCCATGGGAGGCTTGGCGCTGGTTGGCGCAATCGAGTTAGTCAGCCCCGCCAACAAAGACCGCGCGGAGCATCGTCAGGCTTTTGTCTCGAAATGTGAAACTTATCTACATCAAGGTGTGGGTTTGGTTATTGTTGATATTGTCACTGAGCGCTCGGTCAATCTACACGACGAATTACTGGCGCGGCTGACGAATTCGACCTCGCCGGCCTTCGCCGCCCCTCTCTACGCAACGGCCTATCGCGTAGTTAAACGCAATGACCAGCCGAGCCTCGACATCTGGCAGGAGACGCTGAACGTCGGGCAACAACTCCCGATTGTGCCCTTATGGCTGCGTGGCAATATGTGTTTGCCGGTTGAGCTGGACGCAGCCTACGAACGCACTTGTTCGGAACTAAAGATTCCCAGCTCATAAAAAGCGGCTGATGACTGAAGATTTCTACTGCGAACAGGCTTTGAGCGGCCGCACGCCAATCAACAAAGTGATCGAAACCGACGACGTGCTCGCGTTTCATCACACGCGCCCATTCTGGCCTGTGCATATCGTTGTCGCGCCGAAACGTCATATAAATTCTTTGCTGGCGCTCGAAGAGAGCGATAACCAGTTACTGATCGAGCTTTTCGATGTTATCAAAAAGATTGCAGAGCAAGTCGTAGCCGAACACGGCGGGGCACGCATTTTGACCAATCTCGGCAAGTACCAAGACTCTGAGCATCTGCATTTTCACATCAACTTCGGCGACCCGTTGCGCTCCGGCCAACGGCCTGATCTCCTCTGAGCCGTGATCAATCACGTAAAAACTCTTCTGCCTCTGTGCCTCTGCCTGCTTTATCTTCTCGTCAACAATCCGGCAGCAGCGCAAACGCCGGCGCTCAGGCTTCCCGACAAATTCCTTCTGCCTGCGAACCCGATTGAGCTGAGCAGGACGGCGCGGCCCAACGTCTATCTCGAAGCCGCCGGTCGCAAAGCCGCGATCTTCGGCAACGAGTCGGGGACGTTTGAGTCGTGGGTCTTTCCGATCAAGCTCTTCCACGACGCGCGGATCAGCGTCAGCGTCGAAGGGCTGGACAATCCGGTTGATTTCGCCTCAATCGTCCACCGCATCGTCGCGCGGCCTGAAGCCACGACGCTCATCGCATCAGACCAGCTCTTCACGATTCGTGCGACCTTCTTCTCGCCGGTTGACGAGGCCGGATCAATCGTCCTGCTCGACGTTGACACCGTGCGCCCGCTGACGATCACCGTCAGCTTCACGCCCGATCTGAAGCCGATGTGGCCGGGCGGGCTGGGCGGGCAGAGCGCCGGCTGGCGCGACGATCTGAAGGCCTTCGTCATCAGCGAGAGCCGGCGCAAGATCAACGGATTCTTCGGCTGTCCGGCGGCAACCAAAGGCGTCGCCACTCCGGCTCATCAACTCGCCTCGGGCGCGCTGCGCTTCGACATCAAGGTCGATCCGAAACTCGCCAAACAGTTTTTCTATCCGCTCATCATCGCCGGCGGCGTCAATGGGCGACAGCCGGTGGTTGATCTTTACCGGCGACTGGCCGGCTCGGTCGCCGAGCAATACCAGAAGACGTTCAACCACTATCGCCGTTTGCGCGACGAGATGATGAGCATCGAAGCGCCTGACAAATCTTTCAACCTGGCGTTCGAGTGGGCGAAAGCCGCGCTGGACAAAGGGATGGTTGACAACCCCGATCTGGGCTACGGCCTGGTCGCGGGGTGGGGCGCGACGGGCGAGGGCGCGCGTCCCGGATTCGGCTGGTTCTTCGGCGGCGACGCGGCGATCAATTCGTATGCGATGACCGGTTATGGCGATTTCGATTCGATGCGCGCGGCGTTCAGGTTCCTGGCGAAATACCAACGCGCCGACGGCAAGATCACTCACGAAATCTCGCAAGCCGCCGGAATGATCAAGTGGTTCGAGGAATACCCGTATGCGTTCATTCACGCCGACACGACGCCGTTTTACATCGCGGCGGTTCACAACCTCTACCGCCAGAGCGGCGACCGGAAGTTGATCGAGGAGTTGTGGCTGGCGTTGAAGAAGGCTTACGAGTTCTGCCTCGTCAACGACGGCGACAACGACGGCATCCTCGAAAATTCAAAAGCCGGGCTGGGCGCATCGGAGCTTGGCTCGCTGCTCGATGATCTGCACCAGGACATCTACCTCGCGGCGGCCAATCTCGAAGCCTCGTCGGCGATGAGCGAGCTTGCGGCGCTGATGAACGACCAGCCGCTGCGCGAACTGGCCGAGCAGAAGTACCAGCAGGCGCTGAGGTCAATCAACGAGCTTTATTGGGATCAGAAGACCGGGCGATACGCTTACGCGCTGACGAAGAGCGGGAAGCAGAACGCGGAGATCACGGCCTGGACTGCCGTCCCGATGATGTTCGGCCAGCTCGATCAGAAACGCGCCGGCGAAACGCTCGCAATTTTAAGCTCGTCGCAGATCAGCACCGATTGGGGCGCGCGAATGCTCGGCAATCAAAGTCCGGCTTACGACCCGACAGCTTACAACAACGGCGGCGTGTGGCCTTTCCTGACGGGCTTCGTCGCCTGCGCTGAATACGCATACCGCCGCCCACACGCGGGTCTTGCGCATCTGCATCAACTGGCGCAGCACACATTCGATCACGCGCTGGGGCTTAGTCCTGAGATTCTGTCCGGCGATTATTACCGCCCGCTGGACGAATCGGTTCCGCATCAGCTTTTCTCTTCGGGAATGGTGATTACGCCGCTCATTCGCGGAATGCTGGGATTGCGCCCCGATGCGGCGAATCGCACCTTGCGCTTCGCCCCGCAACTGCCTGCCGCGTGGGATTCGCTGCGGGTCCGCAATTACCGTATCGGAACGAGCAGGCTGGGCTTCGACATCAAGCGCAACGGGTTTGCGAATCTCAAAATCGAAATAACGAAAGAAGACGACGAGCCTTTGAAATTGCAGCTTTCGCCTCCGCTGCCCGTCCTGGCAACCATCACGCGCTTGTTGATTGACAACAAACGGGTCAAGCTCAATTCCAGCTTTTTCGGCGCCGACGGGACCTTCAATATCGAAACGATGCTGCGCCGCCGCGCCGTGATCGAAATCATCTTCAAAGGCGGGGTTGAAATTGACGCCCCACACACGCCGGCTCAGCTTGGAGAGCGCACTCAATCGCTCAAAGTCATTGAAGTCACGACGCCCGCCAGCAATCGGCTCGCCGCGCGGCTCGAAGGCTTGCAGGGACGCAGCTACACCATCCGTGCGCGCGGCGGACATCTTGTTCAATCAGTTCAGGGCGCGACGTTGAGAGGCGAAGAGGGCGGTTGGAAATTGATTGACGTTTCCTTTCCGGCTTCCGCAAACCTCAACGCATACCAAAGCCGCACGATTGAGCTGATATTGAAGGAGCCGTCGAAAAGGTAAGCTTGCCGGTTTTCAATCGGAGCGTGGAAATGCAGAAACGGACTCGCCGCAAAACCACCTTTCTCATCATCCTCATCATCTGGCGTCTTCGCCACTTTGGGAAATCACGATTGGTGGTATAATGGCGCCCGCCTTAGAAAGGCGCTCGAAGACGCGGGCATTCGGGTACCGGAAAATGACGCTGCTACTGAGCACTGCATAAGTTGCTAAACCCGCGAATCTGCCGGTGCGATTTCGAGTCCCCCCGGAAATCTCGCTGCTCACGATCAACTGATTCATAGGTTGATTATGATTTCGATGACACCGCACGCCCCCCATTACAAACGCAGGAAACTCACAAGGAAGTTTTGATGCGCTCGTCTTTCATCACCGGATGGCGCAATCTTTTCGCTGCGCCCGATCTGGCAATTGATCTCGGCACTGCCAATACACGCCTTTATGCGCTCGGTCGCGGCTTGATTGCCGACGAACCGACGCTGGTCAAGATTCAACCTGAAACCGGGGCCGTCGAAGCCGTCGGAGCCAGAGCCGCCCGCCTCGCCAGGCTGAATCAATACTCTTATTCAGTCTCTCCGCTGCACGCCGGCGTGGTCGCCGACATCGAAGCCGCGACTTCTCTGCTCAAATCCTTTCTGCAACGCGCGAAGCGGTTCGGCATCCTGAAGCCTCGCGCTCTGGCCTGCGCGCCGACCGGCGCCTGCGAAGAAGAGCGCGCGGCATTGGTCGAAGCGACGCGGCGCGCAGGGGCTTCGGCAGTCGTCGTGGTTCCCGAACCTCTGGCTGCGGCAATCGGCGCGGGGCTGGACATCTCGTCACCATACGCCCAGATGCTCATAGACATCGGCGACGGCGTGACCGACATCGCGATCATCCGTTCGGGCACGCTGGTCACCACTTCGGCTGTGCGGACGGCCTGCGGCGATCTTCGCCATTCCGTTTCGCAAACGGTCGCATTCCGTTACGGCGTGCTCCTCTTCCCGAAGGAGGCCGAGCGGCTGATGCATATGGTCGGCGCCACACAGGATTACGATCACGAGCGATTGTTTTTGACCGCAGGCACAGACCTGCTGACCGGCGAAGCGGTGAGCTTGTGCGTGAGCAGCCACGATTTGATCGAAGCGATCGAAGCGCCTCTCGACACCATCATCGAAGCGATTCACAAAATGGTTCGCGAACTGCCGCTGCAACCATCCTGCGAAGTCATCGAGAACGGCATCTGTCTGACCGGGGGCGGCGCGCAGTTGGAGGGCATATCCGGCCGGCTCGCCAAAGCCACTTCTCTCGACGTTCGCATCGCAAACGATCCGATGCGCGCAGTCATCAACGGAGCCTGCCAGATGCTCAAAGTCGGCGCCAGAACCGACCTCTGGAACAACTGAATCGAAGCAGCTGGGACAAGGCCCGCCGCTCATTCCCCAGCTTGCAGCAAAAATGACAACGCCGCGATGAGGGCGCAAAACCTCAACGCGGCGTCCGTTAATCGAGCGACCACACGCAATGGCTCGCTGCAATCTCCGATCATGCCCTATTTCGAATAATGATCAGCGTTGATCTGAATGTAGTGCTTCCACTGCTCCGGGACATCTTCATCCCTAAAAATCGCCTCGACCGGGCAGGCCGGCTGGCAGGCGCCACAATCAATGCACTCATCCGGATGGATATAGAGCATTTCGGAAGCCTCGAATTCAGGCTCGTCCTTGCGCGGGTGAATGCAATCCACGGGGCAAACGTCAACACAAGATGAGTCCTTGGTGCCGATGCACGGTTCGCAAATTACGTAGGTAGCCATTACGCTTTTCTCCTTCCTCAGTAGACGTGTGAGACTTCGGGTGAATTAAACTGCAAGTGCTTATTCAATCAGACTCAGACTGAAGGGTTATTGTACCGTTTCACATGTTGTTTGCAAGTCGTTCAACCCTTCCGGCAGCAAGTCATCCGCGCGCATCAAAAAGCCCAACAACCGCAATCAAACGGCAGGATTCAGCAAGATCGCGCAAGAATTATCACCCTCCTTTTCGCTATCCTCTCCGCTCAATTGCCGCCTTAACAATCATCACAGTGGAACAGACTTTAGTCTGTTCGCATTCTGAACAGACTAAAGTCTGTTCCACATTTGCTGGGGAGAATGCAGAATGTTGCAGAAAGGTGCATCTGTCGCAGAGCCGAAAGGCAGACTCGGCGTCCTCCTCGTGGGGATGGGCGCTGTGACGACTACGTTCATCGCTGGTGTCGAAGCGATCCGAAAAGGGATAGCCAAACCCATCGGCAGTCTGACTCAAATGGGAACGATCCGCCTGGGCAAGCGCACCGAAGGCCGCTCGCCGCTGATCAAAGACTTCGTGCCGCTCGCTAACTTGAACGACCTGGTCTTCGGCGCGTGGGACATCTTCGACGAAAACTGCTATGAGGCCGCGCTGCACGCGGGGGTGCTCGAAAAAGAACTGCTCGTGCAGCTCAAGCCGCAGCTTTCGAAGGTGAAACCGATGCCCGCCGCCTTCGATCAGGAATACGTCAAACGACTGAGCGGCGCGCACGTCAAAAAAGGCAAAACGAAGATGGATTTGGCCGGGCAGTTGATGGCCGACATCGCCGAATTCAAGCAGAAGAACCGGTGTTCGCGGATGGTGATGGTCTGGTGCGCGTCAACCGAGGTCTTCATCAAACCACACGCGGTGCACAAATCGCTCGCCGCGTTTGAACAGGCGATGCGCGAAAATCACAAGGCCATCGCGCCTTCGATGATCTACGCCTACGCCGCGCTCAAATCCGGCGTCGGTTTCGCCAACGGCGCGCCGAACCTGACGGTGGATATTCCGGCTCTGATCGAGCTGGCCGAAAACCAGAACCTGCCGGTCTGCGGAAAAGATTTCAAGACCGGCCAGACGCTGATGAAGACAATCGTCGCGCCGGGCCTGAAAGCGCGGCTGCTCGGCCTGCACGGCTGGTATTCGACCAACATCCTGGGCAACCGCGACGGCGAGGTGCTCGACGATCCCGGATCGTTCAAGACCAAAGAGGAATCGAAGCTCTCGGTGCTCGAATACATCCTCCAACCGCAGGTCTACCCCGATCTCTACAGCGATTTCTCGCATCTGGTCAGGATCAATTACTACCCGCCGCGCGGCGACAACAAGGAGGGCTGGGACAACATTGACATCTTCGGCTGGCTCGGTTACCCGATGCAGATCAAGATTGATTTCCTCTGCCGCGATTCGATCCTCGCCGCGCCGATTGTTTTAGACCTGGCGCTGTTTATGGACTTGGCCCAGCGCGCCGGAATGCGCGGGATTCAGGAGTGGCTGTCGTTTTACTTCAAGTCGCCGATGCGCGCGCCGCAGCTCTATCCCGAACACGACCTGTTCATTCAACTGATGAAGCTGAAGAACACGCTGCGGCACTTACGCGGCGAAGAGCTGATTACGCACCTGGGGTTGGAGTATTACGACTGACCGCAAAGTTGCGGCTGAGCAGAACAGAACGCCGCCCCCGCCGCCGCCCATCGCAGCCGGCAAACAGAACCAGCTTGCCTGACCGTGATCTCCTGCAGATTGCTGCGATGGGCGGCGGCGGGGGGCGGCGTCTTGCCCCGCAACTACAGCAATGGGCGTGATTGTTCAGCGTAACGTTTGAGCTTCATATTCAAAGTCTGGACGCGCAATCCGAGCAGTCTTGAAGCCTTTGTCTGGCTTCCGCCGCTTTGTTGCAGCGCCGTCGCAATCAGATCGCGCTCGAAATCGTCAATGATCTGCGGCAGGTCAATCCCATCAGGCGGAATTGATTTGAGATGTGCGTAACGGATGCGCGACGGCAGCACGACCTCGTCAATCCGCGGCGGCGGCAGACAATTGATCGCACTTTCGATCACGGCCTCAAGCTCGTCAATGTTGCCTTCCCAATTGTATTCCGCCAGCGCGTGCAATGCTTCAGCGGTGATTTCATGCGCGCCTTTGTTCAATCTCTGGGCGAGGCGAGACAGTAGATGCTTGGCGAGATACGGGATGTCTTCGCTTCGTTCGCGCAACGGTTTGAGGGCGAAGCTGAACTGGCGGAGCATCTCGACCAGCCCGTAGGCTATTCGATTGTCCGCCGTGCGGTCAGCCGGATTCCATTCCGAAGCGAAGAACAGTCGCTGGCGGCAGGCTCCGCCGCCGCGTTCGCGCCATCGCTGCTCTT
>Ga0247727_10003158_pt1 | contig 36800 bp, 40 predicted proteins | sample WisWelCaveWW1625_FD_202498 | JGI IMG/M metagenome (GOLD analysis project Ga0247727, IMG submission 202498) | Biofilm microbial communities from Wishing Well Cave, Virginia, United States - WW16-25 | ecosystem: Environmental > Aquatic > Deep subsurface > Groundwater > Cave microbial mat | place...
CCGTTTCCACCCAGCAACAACTACCTGAATATTCAGTATCAGAAAGCAGTGATGAGACAAGCACAGAAAATGACTATATTGGAATTTTTGCACTAGTGGCAGGAATAATTTTAGTTGGATTTATTTTGGCTAAAAGAAGGCAAAGAAAAAACAAAGCGCTAGCCTCAAGATAATTTAGTTTGTGACAATTAATTTTCAATGTCAAGACGCAGATAAATCATGCCTAAGTTTTAAATGTAAATTTCAGGGCATATGCTTGAAAAGAAATGCCAGACGAATCATGCAGAATATGTGGTGGAAGCCTTACCAAGCGTACGCTTTGCGCCGAATGTAAAAAGGCAACAAGCATGATCTGTGTAAACTGTGGCAAGCAAACTCTAGAACAATCACACGAAAATTGTATATCTACAATAAAGGTTTACTATAAAAATAATTTTGCAGGCCCGCTTAGAAAGCAACGAAACTTTTTGTCACTGGCATAACTTTAGCTCTAGTTTTTTTGTGCAGTTTTTACCATGCTAAATAACTGCCTTACTGCTAGCCTTGGGTGATGTGCAGCAAGCCTAATTATGCTTGATAAGCCAAACTCAGCTCTAATAAAATCAAGAAATTCGTCTGCACTTAGCTCGTTTATAATCTCAATTTCTCTGTCCCACTGCTCATCGGATAGTCCAATCCATCTGTTTTGTACCTTGTATGCAGAGTTTATCTTTGATGAGATTGATTTTCTCCAATTTTCTTCATACTTTGATAACATTTTTTCTGAGGTATCATTTGCCTTGATGGCATCTGCAGCTACTTTTCCTGCTATTCTTCCAAACTTTATGGCATATCTTATGCCCTCTAGAACAAGCGGATTTGCATATCCTGCAGCATCGCCAACTAACATCAAATTGTCGTATACAGTTTTTCTAGTCAGTCCGTCATTTGGTATAAGCCCGTAATGGAACTCAATAGGTGATATCTTTCCAAGCTTTTTGATGGGGCCGAGCTTTTTTTCTATAATCTCATCTAATCTCTGAGTAGGGTCAACACTAGAATCAGGCTTTCCAACACCTACTCCTATCCGTACTTTATTGTCGCCAACTGGAAAAATCCATGCATATCCAGAAGGAGAATATTGCTGGCCAACCATGAGATACCAAGTATCTGAATCAATATTTTCAACAGTTGCCTCATACTCTGCACCTGCACCAAATTTTTTCCACTGTGATACAAGGTCTAATGATTTTGCTATAACGGATTGAAAACCACTTGCATCTATTACCACTTTTGATTGAAAAACAATCTCTTCTTTTGCCAAACTAGCTTTGATGCCAGTAATTTTTCCACTAGAATCTGTAACTGCACTTGTTGCATTGGCATTAACAAATAGTGTGGCACCTTCTTTGATGGCCTGTTCTGCCAAGAATCGATATGTTTTTCTCACATCTAGCACTGCAGCCCGTGGCTTGGCATCGCTTATTGTTACTTCGTTGTTTGGCGAACAAAATGTATAATGTTTTATTGGATTGTAGCAGTCAGTAGGAATTCCAAAAGACTTTGCGTCTTCTATCCATGTTACACCACTTGTGCGAACTGTTTGCGCTACAATCTCTTCCTTTTCAAGCAAGGCCACGCTACAACTGTTTTTTGCAGCACTATATGCTGCAGAGGCTCCAGCAGGCCCCGCTCCAACTACTACTACATCAAATTGTATATTCAACTCTTAATTCAGGAATCTCTAAAATATAAAATGAAATTTATCTCTTTAAGACAGGCTTGCCATCTGTATCAACTTCTCTTTCAGCATCCATTGGAGTGTTATGCTGTTGATCTCGATGCATATAGCTGTATGATCCTCCGTCTTTACGACAGAACTTTTTGTGTACTGCGTCCTCGATTTTCAGAGTGTCTGCATTTTCATGGAACATCCGTTTCCCACAGACCTCACAAACTATCTCTGGCATAACATCTGGCATATGCTAAATGTATTTATTTTATTCCAAAATCATCTGCTTAAATTTCAAAGACTTATGTTATAATACCTAAAATGCGTAGCTTGAATCTATGGATGAATCTAGCGTTATTTCCTTTGTCATCTGGTCTGCAATTACAGCCATGGTAGCAGTCATTTCAGGTCTTGTGTATCAAAAGTATCTGAGGAAGAAAAATGATAAAGCACCTTCATCTTGAAAAAAAGGGCCTACGTGGGCTGGCCATAGCAGAAAGCTTTTCTCAAAACTCAAAAAAATCCATACTTGCAGGCGTTGTCATGCGGCGTGATTTTATAATAGACGGATTTGTCTTTGGAAAAGCCACACTGGAAGGAAACGACGCAACAGACAAAATTTTGCAAATGTATCAAAAACTAGACAGGCAAGACATTAGCTATTTGCTTATTTCAGGAATAATAATTTCCATGTATAACATTGTAGATGTCAAAAAAATTTCAAGCTCGCTAAATCTGCCTGTCATTGGCGTAACATACCAAGACTCGTCAGGAATTGAAGAGGCGATAAAACAGCATTTCCCAAATTCGTATGAAACAAAATTACAAGCCTACAAAAAATTGGGCCCGCGTCATAAAGTTACGTTAGGTACATCAAGCCAAATTTACACAAGAAATGAAGGCTGTACGGTAGAAGAGGCTAGCATGCTCTTAAATGATTTAACTTTGCAAGGCTCGATACCAGAACCGCTGCGAGTTGCACAACTTTTGGCAAAAACAATACTCTTGGACTAGCCCTCAGATGCCGACTTGCCGCCGTCAATGTTGAGAATAATTCCTGTAACCCAATTTGCTTCATCTGAAGCTAAATAGACTGCAGCATTTGCAACATCGACAGGCTCGCCAATTCGATTTAGCGGCTGCCTGTTTTCTAAAACCTTTCTTGCCTCAGGATCATCAAGGTAAGGCTTTATCATGCCGGATTTGATAATTCCTGGATTGATGCAGTTGCATCGAATATTTTTTCGAGCGTATTCTACTGCAATCGCTTTTGTAAACATTGAAACTGCAGCTTTTGTCGCAGAATAAACGGCAAGATGCACTTTTGGAATTGCACGCTCACTTGAAATCGAGCCAATATTGACAATACATCCTCCCTTTCTTTCAAGCATCTTTACTACAACAGCTTTTGTCATCTTGAAGACTCCAAGCATGTTCACATTTATCAAATTCATAATATCAGAATCTGACATCTCATGGAAATGAACAGGATCATTGATTGCACCCGCATTGTTTACTAGAACATCAATCCTGCCATAAGTAGCAGCTATTTGGTCAATCGTCTGAAGCACATGTGATTCATTTGTAATATCACAAGACATTGAAACTGTAGCGTTTTTTTTGGATACAGAGTTTCGCGTTTTCTCTAGTGATTCCAAATTTCGTCCAAGCAAAATAACTCTGGCACCTTCATCAACAAATCGCTTTACAATACTTGCGCCAATATCACTTGAGGCACCTGTCACTATCGCAACTTTGTCCTTTAATCGCATACTAGTGAATGGGTATAGGCATTTTAAAAAGAGTTATCTAAAAATCAAATTTTGTAACATTATTTTTGTTTTAATTGCTTGATATAAGCTAAAATCGCCGTATAATCTAAATCGCCAAATCCTGCATCAACTGCTTTTTGAAAAATTTCATTTGCCTTGGTACTGATTGGAAGATTGACACCAAAAGCCCTTGCAGCCTCATTTATCGTATCTAAATCCTTTTTTAGGTTAGTTAGGGTAAATGTTGGCTCAAAGCTATCCTTTATCATCTTGTATGCCTTGTTTTCACTCATCCCTGTCTTAAAATAAGTTGAATTTAGTATCTTCAAAAATATCTCAGGATCTACATTTGCGCCCCTTGCAAGCGTTATTCCTTCAGAAATGGCAAGTGCAAGCAGTGCTATCTGAATGTTCATTGCAAGCTTTACAGCGTGAGCTGTTCCGCCTTCTCCAAGAAAAAATATCTGATTTGATATAGTATCAAAGACCTTGCGATGTTTTTCAAAAATTGTTTTATCTCCAGAGGCCATCATTACCAGCTTGCCGTCAATTGCAACATTTGGTCCGCCCATGACAGGAGTATCAAGCATAGTTATGCCATGCTCTGAAAACTTTTTTGCAATGATTTTTGATTCAACCGGATTTATTGTGCTCATATCGGCTACAACCAGACCATCATGTCTTCCTTCTACAATGCCTTTATTTCCAAACGACACATCCTTTACTGCATCTGCATTTTTTACTATAGTAATTACAACATCTGATGATCTTGCAACATCTTTTGGAAAATTAACAATCTTGGCTCCTTTTTTTGCAAGCTCGACTGTTCTACTTTTTGTTCTATTGTATGCAGTTAACTCAAACCCCGAATCCAAGAGGTGTATGCCAACAGCACTGCCAAGCATACCTGTGCCAATAATTCCGACTCTGATCATTATCCTATCTCCTTTCCTCTACTTTTAATTTCCATTTGGACGAACCCAGCATCGGTGCTTCAAATTCTAGATGGCCAATTACTTTGTCGCCACGCCTTACCATGGCATAGTCTGACTTTTTTGTCTTGAATATTCTTTCTTTAGGCTTGTAGCTGCCTTCAATAACTTTTATTTTGAATCGATTGCTTGCCCTTACAACTAGCTCTCTTGCAGCGTTTACATCGCCAATCCATGAAAACATCTCAAATGATCCAAAATTCTGCGTCGTAACCTCATAATCATATAGCCTTGCCTCAAACTTTTTTCCCTGCTTTTTTGCCTCCTCGTTGAGCCATTCTACTACCCTTTCTCCATATCCGCTCTCAACTCCAAAAGTTTCTGATTCTGCCACAAATATGGTTAATATCATACATGAATATAGCTTTTCAAAAAAAATTTTAGGAAAAATTTGAATTTATTCTAAGACTAAAATATAGACTGCAGTAAGTTTTGGTGTTGATTATAATAGATTGCCGTGATGTTGAGGCCATAAAAAACGAGCTGGTAGTGTACATATCAGACCAGGTAGGGGTGGTTCCTTCATTAAAGCTCCACGAATTCATCTTATCGCCAATTAATGAAAATGAAACAATAGATCAAAAGAAGGTAATAGCATCAATTAAAGAATTCTTGGACTCTATTGGAGAGTCACGAAACTTTGCCGTAATCTCAAGGGGCAACACGATATCAATAACATCTGTTTCAGGAAAGCCAATAGAGCGAACCCCAAAACCTACAAGCCAAATGTTTTCATGTGCTCACTGCGGCCATGTGACTCCATATGAGGTAGTGCACAATCTGCATATGAGGATTCATTACCTATAAGCAAAATTGTTTTTAATACCACACTCTAATTTAGAGCATGGACGAATTCACAAAAAATACATCAAAAATTTATTGTGAAAAATGCGATACCGTATTTGATTCAAAGAAAAAATTTGATGAACACCAACACAATTCGCAAGTAAGCGGTGAATCATGTCCACTTGATTCTGCAGTACAAAAATTTGCAAATCTATTTAGACGAAAAAAATAACGCAAGACCATACTAAGTATTTAAGAGTGTAATCGATTCATTGCTTTAGAATGGCACAAACACTAAAGCTAGTTTTTTCAAATTACAAGTATCTTGTTCTGGCAGCAATAATATCAATTGGATTGTTTGTGCCGCTTTCAATTGTTTCAGAGTATATTTTTCTAAAACCATATCTTGTCATGGACGTTCCATCAGACAGGACACTTGGATTTTCCTTGATAGTTGCAGTATCAATCTTGTCTGGTATTGTAATTGCAATGAATGTGTATAGAATCAAGATACTGCACAATCAGGCACGAAAAATGGGCGGCGGCTTGTTTGGCTCTATTATTGGCGCATCAGCAGGTGCATGCAGCTGCGGGCCAATAGGCTTTGCAATAATCTCTACATTTGGTACTATAGGGGGAATAGCAACTGCATTTTTATCAAATTATGAAATACCGCTACGACTTGTTGCGTTGGCTATTCTGGGCTATACCTATTACACTACAACAAAATCGCTTTCATTTGAATGTAAAATTAAGAGCTAGATTTGCTTAAATGAATTTTGAGGAATGTCAAGCTCGCCAAATATTTGCGGCTGAATTATTTTTGCTAAAATTTCAAGGCCTGTTATTGTTCTAATGCTTGGCTTGCTAAAGTACGAGTTTGCATCTACGGCGTAAATGTTGTTGGTCTTTACAGCTTCTAGTTTTTTCCACATGTCATTATTTTCAAGAATATTTTTGTATTCAGAAATGGTTCGCGCTGTATCAAAACCACAGGGCATCATGATGATTATCTCAGGGTTTTCGTTTTTAACTTCCTCAAATGCCATCCTTCTTGACTTTTCGCCCTTTATGCTAATCAGGTTTTTTCCTCCTGCAAGCTCTACCATTTCTGGAATCCAGTGACCTGAAGTAAAAAATGGTTCAACCCACTCTATGCATAAAACTCGCGGCCTTTTTTCAAATTTCTTGGACTTGATGTACTCTATTCTTTTTTCAAGTGATTTGCGCAAGACCGTGCCTTGCTTTTCCTTTCCAATCTTTTTTGCAAGCTCATCAATGCTAGAAAGAATACCTTCAAGATCATTTGGATTTAACACATGAACCTCAGGTTTTTTATCCAGAATGCTTAGTGCCTTGTTTACCTGATTGGTATACGCAGAACACACTTCGCAAATTTCCTGAGATACTATAAGATCAGGCTTTGCATTTATGAGATTTTTTTCATCAAGCATGAAAATATCTTGGCCGTTTCGCATCAGATCTATGATTTTATCATCAATTTCTTTGCTGCCAAGTACATCTGGATTCAAAACAGATGTTATCACGCGAGGCTTTGACTTTGCGTCTTCTGGATACAGGCACTCATGAGTGACGCCAAAAATTCTGTCTTTTACGCCCAGCTCATAAAGCAGCTCTGTTGCACTAGGAAGAAAAGACACTATTCTTTCAATTGTCATACTTTTCATTATTGTTTTTCAATTTTAAACATCTCGTATTGACACACAGTCAAACTTTATTTTCAGTCAAGTTAATAGAAAATGAATCCTTTATCATCTCATGACTCGTACTGCACGTGAAATCCGTGAATCAATAGAATCAAACTGGAAGGAATATCTGTCAAGATATGCAAATCTGTTTTCATCCAATTCGGTAAGCGGTTCTAGCCCACCTTCTGTCTTTGTAGGATCTTACAACTATCCAAAGGTGTTTGTCGGTCCAATGGTGCCGCCAATCCATGGAGATACCAGCCTGCTTGATATTCCTGAAAAGTGGTCTGGGAAAACTCTGGAAGAAATTGTAAATTTTCGACTAAACCTTATCCGTGGAATAAAAAAAATGTCTGTAGCTAACCCTCAAGGGCGATACATTGATGACCTGCAAGAAGTTGCCATGTCTTCGCACCCAATTGAATCAGACATTGAATTTCACAAAAATACGATTCCTGTAACATCAATTGATGGCGAAAGCGCACCATTTGGTCCAATAGGTGAGATAAAAAGTTCAAAGTTTTCTAGCTCATCCTCTGATAGATTTATTCAAAAAGCCTACTATGACAGAGACCTCAAAGCAGAAGATGCAGTACTTGCACTATACAACAGTGGAATCGAGATTTCAAAAATCCAAAAATGCTTCAGCATTGGAATGTTTGGAAAAAAAAGAAAACTTGTGCCAACACGATGGAGCATTACTGCAACTGATGACATTATCTCAAAGTCACTTGTCTCAGAGATTCTAGATTTTTCGCTAATTGACTCGTGTCAGGTATTTTGTTTTGAGCATCTTGACAACCTGTATTCTGTAGTAATTTTCCCACACAGGTGGATGTTTGAAATGCAGGAAGCCTGGCATGACGGTGATGCGGTTGGTTTTGGCGCTGACTTTGAAGATGCGCGTGGAATTGATCATCCTCCAGCAATTGCAGGTGCCTATTTTGCAGCCAAACTGGCTGTAGCAGAATATTTTCTAAAAACTCAGACGCAAGGCGCAGTCTTGGTACTGCGTGAGATCAGGCCAGAATATGCAGTTCCAGTAGGTGTGTGGCAGGTTAGAGAAGGCGTACGATCTACAATGAAACAAAAACCATATGTTGCATCAAGCTTTGATGATGCAATTAATTTTGCATGCAAAAACATGAGCATTAGCAAAACCGAGTGGCTTACAAAAGGAAACATGCTAAAGCTGATCAAACAAAAAACAATTGCAGACTTTTTCTGAGTGGAATATATATCTCCCACATAAATTCGAGTAGATTGATGCAAAACAAAAGCGTGATATCTGCAATTTTAATTATTGCCAGTCCAATACTTTTTGCCCTAGCTGTATTTCCTGACACATTTAGCTTAAGCTGGAACCAAGGGCGAGGAGGATTTCTTTTTGCATTGGCGTTTATAGCGGCAGAACTTTTTGGCATAAAACTCCAGGTTCCAAAAAAACACCTCCTAGCTGTAATCCCGCTTGCAGCAGCTGTCATGATTTTTCTTGCCGGCTCTGAATATGGCCTTAAAGAAAACATTGTAAATTATGGCAAGGAAATCGAGGTTCCTCTGATATATTCTTGGGAGTGGCTGTGGGATTTTGTTGTAATGTCTGCCTTTGTTACTGCAACACTTTCAATATTTTTTGGAAAACGATGGATTAGAATTGCGCCAGCAGGTCCAATATTTCTTGGAGGAAGCGCAATCATTCTTGCACTTGACACATTTTTTCCATATGACACACTTGGACCTTTACAGTATGTTGTTCCATACCTAATACAGGTTAATGCATGGGTCATCAACACCTTTGATCTGGGTGTAGCTACGGCAAGGGACAACCTCATGTTTCTTCAAGGAGATCATGGCCCTTTTGCACTCCAGGTATTTTGGCCATCTGCAGGTGTGCACAGCGTAATTATCTATTCTCTAGTCATGATGGCGTTTTTACTAAAAATGAACATACAACGCAACAGAAAGATTGCATATTTTGCTTTGGGAATAGTTGGAACTATTGGCGTAAACATGATTCGAATCTTTTCATTGTCGTTGTTTGCACTCAAAATATCAACAAATGTAACAGAATTTGAGGAATTTCATTCGGTTGCAGGCGAAATCATGTTTCTGCCGTGGCTCTTTGTATTCTTGATGGTTGTTACAACCATTGAAACAAGGCGGCTCAAAAAATTAGAAGCATCAAAGAACCCTCAAAGCTAAAAGTAGCTTGTTATGTTGCTTTGGCCCTCGATCTCAGATAACTCGGACACCTTGACTCCTAGTCTTCTAACTAGCAGAGTTTGATTTTCAAGCGCTTCTTGTAATAGCTGTATTGCAGTTTTTTGCAGCTCATCCAAGCTTGACGTGGGATTTTTTAGCATCTTTGACTTTGTCTTACTTGAAAGATCTGTCTGGACAAACTGTATCCCAACTGACTTGAACATCCTGTTTTCCTCAATGATTATGGAATGAAGCTCCTTGCAAAGCTCAATTAGACTTTTGAGAAGAAAATCGTAATCCTTGGAGTCCTGAGTCAGGGTCACTATCTTGCTGTACTGTATAGTTGGCTGTCTTTCTGTTACAGGCTCATCATCAATTCCTCTTGCAGCATTGTAAATGTAGGTCCCAATCTTTCTTCCAAACATTTTGTTTAAGGTAAAAACATCTAGCTTCTTTAATTGTGAAATTGTTTCAAACTTTTCTTCGCTAAATCTTTCTTCGGTTTTTTTGCCAACGCCTGGAATCTCTCTGATTTTTAACGGATCTAGGAATTTTTCTACACTCTCAGGTGTTACAACTGTCAGTCCATCAGGCTTTTTGTAGCTTGACGCAATCTTTGAGACAAGCTTGTTTGGTGATACCCCTATGGAACAGCTCAACCTTACCTTTTCTCGTATGGAATTTTTTATCTGTTGTGCAACGTGGCTTGCTACAGCAAAATCGCCGTTTGTTCGCCTTGTTACATCAAGGTACGCTTCGTCTTTTCCTACATACTCAAAAACATCGGCAAAGCCTTTGATAATCTCCATTGTCTTTGAAGAAATCTCTGAATAGAAATCAAAATCGGCAGGCAGAAACACTGCATCCTTTATTGACTCTAGCCTTTTTTTAGCAAATACTATGGGCATTCCTGACTTTACGCCATACTTTCTTGCCTCATAATTTGCAGTGGCAATGGCACCACTGTCTCCTCCCCTGTCTGAAAATATGCAGACTGCAACTGGCTTTGTCTTTAGGTGTGGTGATTTGATTTCCTCACACTGTGCAAAAAAGTAGTCAAAATCAACATGCAAAATGACTCTATGCATTACTTTTGAATGGTGTGGAATCCATATTATGATATCGTGATAGTCTAAATATTATTTTGATTTATGGTTATTGTGATAAACCCTGTATCAGTTGAAAAAGACGGCATAAAGATTCGACCTGAACACATGGAAAAAGAAAAGCTATACCACTGCATTTTCAACAACAAGGTTTTAGTTTTTTATAAAGACGTGCAGGATCTTTTGAATTGTTATGAAATCGAAGAAACAGAGCTAGTTGAAAAGATAAAAACTTGCAAAAACGACGAGGTAGAAAAGTTGTTTGAAGAATACATTGAGCAAAAAAAGCTTAAACATTAAATAAACACAAAGCTCATTCTAGTCAGCACATCATGAGCGGAAAAAAATCAAGAGATGCAGATGAAATTTTCTCTCAGTTTGAAAAGCACAAAGAAGAAAGTGTAAAGCCCGAAGAAAAAGTTCAACAAGAACCTCCACAAGAACCCCAACCAGAACCTAGCATTGTGCAAGAAGAGCCAGTCACACCTTCTGAAGAACCTGATGAGCAGCAATCAAGTCAAGAGCCTGAAACTGCTGAGGAAGAACCAGTAAAGATCAGAGATGTAATTTTTGTTGGAATAAAGCCAATAATGACTTATGTTACTGCAACACTAACACAGCTTGCAAGCTCGCCAACAGTTACAATCAAGGCTAGAGGAAAACGCATTACACAAGCAGTTGATGTCTCACAGATGATTGTAAAGAGAATGGACTCTGTCGGCTACAAGGTAACAGACGTTCGCATATCTTCAGACTCGTTATTATCCCAAGATGGAAAGACGCGAAACGTCTCAACAATAGAAGTCGATGTTACAAAAGTCGATAGTTAAAAAGCATCAAGCAAGAATGTTATTCCAAAGTATATCATAAATCCGCTAATCGCGATAAACAAAAATCTATAGTTTCGCTGAGACAGAAATTTCGAGCTTTTTGATGAAAGATACGAAGTAGACGCAAGCCATGCAAAATCCATCCAAATATGTAATGCAAATAAAATCAGCAGTCCCCAAAGCGACCATAGCACAATAGAATCAGAAATTAGCTTGAATCCAACAGTAAACCACCAGATTATAAAAAATGGATTTAGCGCACTAAACAAAATACCTGAAAGAAACGGCCCATACTTTGTTTTGATTTGATGATTTGCATCATGACCAAAAACTGATTTTAGCTGCAGTCCGGCAAAACCAAAAAGCCCAAGTGCTCCTACAATTGCTATAACAATTCTAAATTGTGGAACAGACTCTAGTGAGACGATCCCAATACCAAGCAGAATGATTAATGGCATCTCGACAACAGTGTGACCAAAAGATATTTTCAGGCCGCCTTTTGCGCCCTCTTTTAGGCCATAGAAAATATTTGCAGCAAATAGCGGCCCTGGCGACATGACTCCAGAAGAAGAAATTATTATTACAGTAGCTGCAAATCCGAGTAGCTGTTCCATTTAGTATAAACTAGACACTAAATCTATCCATACATAGTATCGACCATTCTGCTTGTCTGTTTTTCCGCTTCTTTGATATATTCTTCAGCCATCTCGGCTTCTTTTTGTAGCATTGGTATATCGCAAGAGACTCCAGGTACAAGCTTTGACATTGTAAGGCACAGCTGTGTGCTTGCCTTGAAATTTGGTTTTGTCTCATCAGAGTTATACAAGAGCACAACGACATTTTGATTATTTACCATGCCTTGATTCAGCAATGCCCCGGGAATGCCTGGGATTGTCCCATGCTGCAAAACCTGAATTTTTGCTTTTTCAACTAGATCTTTTGCAGCACTGTTACTTACAGCTGCAATTACTTGATCATTTATGGTGGGTGTGTTTACAGGGGCACTACTTAGAACAAGTGAGCACTTGTGTCTTTTTGCCCAGCCTAACATGATTCTTGCAATAGTTTTGTGTAACGAGTAGTGCAATGTCAGATAAGAAGAAAATATCGCAGTCTTTAGATCATTGTTTACAAATATCCTTGTAGGATAATTTGGAACTCCATTTTTTATTATGGTTACTGGTGGAAAGCTGTTAGAGTCGATAATTCCTGCCATCTCAAACTGCGAAGTGTGAATCATTGATTCTGTAGCTATCGCTTGTGTGACTCCAATAGAAGGAAAACCATCAATCAGATAGCCTCCTTCTATGTCAATCGGCTTTATTTCTTTGATAAAAATACGCGGATTAAAGCTCATCAAAATCTAGTTTCTTTTGTTACTGATATAATTTTGTCCTTTTGCAATGCCGTTACACATTACTTCTTTTCCACATCAAAACTATAGGAAAATTTAAAACAAGTGTAAAAAACAAAATGTTGCCTATGGGTGGCAAGATAAAAGTAGCATTAATTGGAATAGGCAACTGTTTTGCAGGTCTTATTCAAGGAATTGAATACTATAAGAAAAATCCATCACAGCAAGTTACTGGTATAATACATGAGAAACTGAGTGATTACACTATTCATGACATTGATTTTGTTGCAGGCTTTGATGTAGGTGAAAACAAAGTCGGCAAATCAATCAACGAGGCAATTTACGAGTATCCGAACATGGTAAACTGGATTCCAAAAAACGAGATGCCAAAAACAAACGCCAAAGTTTACGAAAGTCCAATCTTGGACGGTGTAGGCATCTGGGTGGAAAACAGAGTCAAGCCACTAAAGACACACAAAACAGACGTGCAGTTAGCTCAGGACGCAAAAAAAGTAATCGAAGACACGGGCGCACAAGTCATAGTATCATATCTACCCGTAGGATCAGAAAAGGCCACTCAATTTTGGGCAGAAATTTGTCTAAACACAAACACCGCATTTGTAAATTGTATCCCATCTTTTATTGCATCAGATGAAGCATGGGCTAAAAGATTTGAAAAAAATAACATTCCGGTAATTGGTGATGACATAAAGGGACAGGTAGGTGCAACAATAGTACATCGCACTCTTGCACGACTCTGCAATGACCGCGGCACTAAAATTGAAAAAACATATCAAATCAACGTAGGTGGAAACACGGACTTTTTGAACATGAAGGAGCAAGAACGCCTAATCAGCAAAAGAATATCAAAAACAGAAAGCGTACAAAGCCAGCTCGATACAAGGCTTGATGATGATCAAATCTATGTCGGACCTTCTGACTTTATTCCATTTTTAGGAAATACAAAGCTGATGTTTATGAGAATTGAGGGAAGGCAATGGGCAAATATCCCATATAACATGGAGGTAAGGCTTGAAGTAGACGACAAGGCAAACTCTGCAGGCATAGTAGTTGACGCAGTTAGGCTTGCAAAAATTGCCCTTGATAGAAAAATAGGCGGCTCTATTATTCCGGCAAGCGCATATTTGATGAAGCACCCGCTAAAGCAAATGAGCGACCCGGAAGCAAAAATAGCCTGCGAAAAATTCGTTAAAGGCGAATCCTAGGAAAATTTCTGAGCATCCAAATATCTGACATTTCGGCTTTTTTTGTATCTTGAAAGATTGAAATTACATATGGCAAAGCATTGGCCTTTTGGTGCTGACTCTATTTTTGGAATCATTATTTGATCATTTTCGTAAAGATCAACAACAATACTTTTTCCACCAAATCTTCGATTTTCTATATTTGCAGCAAGTATGGGAATACGATTTTCCAGTGCACGTGTCTGCACATAAAGATGCCAAGGCTTCAAGCCGCGCCTGACAATCCTGCTTGGTGAAAATAATACCTCTGCACCTTTTTTTACAAGCGATTTTGCAACATCGGCAAAAACCATGTCATAGCAAATGATCAAGCCAAACCTGCACTTTGTTTTAAAAACACGAGTCTTTGTTCCATGTTTTATGATTCGCTTCTCATAATCAAAAGGATGGATTTTTTCTTGCTTGCCTATTATTTCGCCTGTAGGTCCAATAACAGGAGCAGAAATTACATAGCCGTTTGATTTTTTCTCATAAAATGCTCCAGGAATTACAGTCAGCGAATAATTTTTTGCTATGGACTTGAATTTGGCAAATTCAGAATCAAAATTTGATATGACATTTTGCTTTAGCCATTGCTCAGGAAGACAGACAATATCTGCCTCTTTTTTTCCAAGCAACTCTAGCAAACGAGAGACTTTATTTTTTGCATGCTCATCAGTATGGTATGTTGTTGTCTGAATTATTCCTAACTTGATCAACTTGTAGGTTCAAAAATCGTGATCTATTATGTTTGTTAGCATAGTCAACTAAACTTGTTAGTATCCGATTATTCTTGCATTTTAAAAAAAGTCAATATTGGTTCACATCCGTAAAGTAGAGATATTTGGCTTCAAATCATTTGGCTTTAAGAATACAACAGTGGATTTTGAGCCTGGCCTTGTCTCAATATCTGGCCCAAACGGCTCAGGCAAAAGCAACATCCTTGATGCAATCATTTTTGCCTTGGGCGAGAACAGGCCCAAAGTCATGCGTGCAGACAAGCTAAGGTCATTAATTCATGATATCGAAGGCGCAGGAAGGCATGGACCTAAGATGACAAGAGTTAGCGTTCACTTGGACAATTCTGATAGAAAAATCCCAATTGACTCTAATACGGTTACAATTACGCGTGAAATGGACGATAAGGGGGAAAATATCTACTATCTTAACCAAAAAAAGGACAAGCGTGAACATGTCTTGGACCTCCTTGAGGTAGCAAACGCAGGACTAAACCAGCTAAACGCAGTTCAGCAGGGAACCGTAACACGAATATCAGAATTTTCGCCTGAAGAAAAAAGACAGGCGATCGAGGACTTGATAGGACTATCGTTTTTTGATGAAAAAAAGCTAGAGTCAGAAAATCAGCTTGTAGAGTCAGACAGAAAACTTGAAATCGCACTTGCAAAAATGGATGAGATAAAAAAACGAATAGACGAGCTAGAAGTTGAAAGAAACCGAAAACTACGACATGATGCACTTGACAGAGAGATAAGCAGGCTCCGCGCAATCTCTGCGGCAAAAGATCTAAAAACTATACGAACATCAAAACTATCACAAGAGCGCAACCTACATGCGATATCATCTGAGATAAAAAAATTCGAAGAAGAACGAAGTGCCATTAGAAAAGAAATTCATGAGCTAAACTCTCAAAAATCAAAATTCATGGAAGAGGTAAATGCATACAACCAGGCAAAATCATCAATTGATTCGCAAATATCCGAGGCTCTGCAAAAGTCAGAAGGTGCAAACAGCAAAATAATAACATCAAAAAGGAGACTGGAACAAATCGATACAAGGCTTCCACAAATCAAGACAGATCTTGAACAACTCGGACAAGCGCGAAGTGAGCTTGAGCCAAAAATCGAGCAGCTAAGGCAGGCAATTCATACAGCAAAAGAGTCACAAAGATCAATTTCTGAGCAAGTCAGACTAGTGGACTCTGAGCTATCAGGAGTCTTAAAAGAGCAATCAAAAATCTCTACAAGAAAAATCGAGGCAGATATCAAGGTAAGAAGTCTTGTTGAGCGACTCAACTCTGCAAAACTAGCGCTATTCAGACTCGAATCAGAGCATAAAGACATTCAAAGCAAATTTGACAAAAATACGATTAACATTCAAAATTTTAAATCCGAGCAATCAAAGATGGCTGGTCTTGCAGAAAGACTAGATGTTGTTATTTCAAATCACAAGGCAACAATTACTGAGCTAAAATCAAGAATTTCACAGCTTGGCACAAAACGAGTCAAAGGAGAACAAGACGTAGATGACCTTGCATTAATTTTAGAAAAGGCATCAAAGGCAGCAGCCCAGTACGAAACACAAATCAGAACAATCAAGGGAATAATGCATGAAGACTATTCGATTGCACAGCTAAAAGAAGATGCAAACAAGCTTGGAATCGAGGGCCTAGTCTATGAAATGTTTTCATGGGACAAGCACCACGAGCGTGCAATACTGGCTGTTGGCTCTGACTGGCTCAAGGCAGTTATTGTAAAGGACTTTGCAACTTTAATCAGTCTTGCAGAAGTTATCCGTACACGAAGGCTGCCCCGTCTAAAAATACTCCCAATTGACGCAATTCCTCCACTAAGACCATCAGTACCTGATGATCATGAAGTCATTGGCATACTATCAGATTACATAAGATGTGACGATAAATTTTCAGCAATACGTACATTTCTTTTTGGAAATGTACTGCTAGTACAATCACGCGAAGCTGCACACAGGTTATCAGAGCAAGGATACAAGACAGTTACAGTTTATGGTGAATACTTTGAGGCAAAGGCAAACGCAGTAGTACTAGATATCAACTCAAAGATTTCAAAGATTACAAAAATTATTTCGCTGAGCTCATCAATTGAAGGGCTAAGCCAGTCAATCCACCTTCTTAAAAAATATCTGCAAAAAAGAAAAGGGTCGCTAAAAAATATTGAAGATAGGCTACAAGACTACAAAAACCGATTTGCGATATCTGATACTGGACTTACAAACGCAACCACACAATATTCAGATCTAAAGGCACGAATTTCCCAGCTAGCCGAGTTCCAAAACAACTGCATAAGACGAAATTCGCAGCTAGAAAAAAGAAAAGAACACCTTCTTGCTGAATCAGCAAAGCAAAAGTCATACATTGGCTCACTTGAAGAGCGAATTTCGATCGTACAAGACAATTACGCAGATACTGGCCAGAGCAGGGTTGCAAGCGACATTGAGCGACTAAATGAAAGAAAGCTTGCCCTCATGCCACAGCAGACAGAGCTTGTCAATATGCTGCGAGAAAAGGAGTCCGAGCTTACATCACTTAGCGCATCAGAAGAAAATGCAAAGTCAAAGACAAAGACACTACATGAGGACAATTCCATTCTTACAAAGGAAAAACACGAGCATGAAGTTAGCATGCGAGCACTTGAAAAAGAAAAAGAATCAAGTGATGCCCAGCTAGTCTCACTACGCGAAAAAGAGCAGGTTCTTATCTCGACATCTGGGACTTCGATATCTCAACTAAAAAACTTTGATGACAAGCTAGACGACCTTAATGAAAAAGAGCGAACAGTAAGCAAAGAAATCAACACACGCGAAAGACAATCAGATTCTATAAACCGTGATCTAAAGGATCTTGTTGAAAGTGAGACAAAGCTACAAAAGATTTTGAACATGTACGGATTTGACGAATCACTTGAAATATTTGAAGTAGAATCGATCCTGCCATACATTGAAAAGGAAAAAAACTCACTTACATCAACGCTTAATGCAATTGCCCCTGTCAAATACATCGAAGTATCAGAAGGGTATCGTTCCATGTCAACAAGAAAGAACGAGCTACAAGAAGAGCGAAACTCTATTGTTAGATTCATTGAAGAAATTGAAAAAGACAAGCGCCAGACATTTCTTAATGCATTTGATACAGTAGACAAAGAAATTCGCAACGCATTTTCTAAAATGACAGGAGGAAACGCATGGCTTGAGATACAAAATGAAGACGACATATTCTCGTCTGGTCTGTCATATTTGATACAATTTCCAAACAAACCAAAAAGAGAGTCAACCTCAATTAGCGGCGGAGAAAAGACACTTGCTGCTATAGTGTTTGTATTGGCACTTCAAAAACTAAAGCCCTCTCCATTCTACCTCTTTGATGAGGTAGATGCACATCTTGATGCACCAAACGCCGAAAAACTAGCAAAAATCATCGAGGAACGTTCGATTGGAAGCCAGTTCATAATGGTCTCGCTAAAAGATTCTGTTGTAGAAAAAGCCAGACTAATCTACGGTGTTTATCCAAAAAATGGCGTTTCACACGTTGTTACATACAAGGACAAGCGATTGCCTTCAATGGCAAGCTAAAATCAGTCAAGCTTGACAAAACACGCAACCTCGCTTTGATTATCTAGTTTTTCCAACAGAGGCTCGTCTTTGCATTTATCAATTGCATAAGGACACCGTGCACGAAATCTACAACCTTGATAGACATCGATATCTAGTGGCTCGTTGATTCTTACCTTTTTTTCAACATAGAGGTTGTCAGGGTTTGGCTCTGGTATTGCATCAATTAGTGCCTGTGTGTATGGATGACGCGGATGCAGCAACACATCGCCAACAGGACCTGTCTCTACAATTTTTCCCAAATACATTATTGCAATTCTTTTTCCAAAAAATCTTGCAGTTGCAAGGTCGTGTGTTATGTAGATGTAAGAGATTTCATATTTTTTTTGCAGCGCTTCCATTAGCTCAAGCATTTCTGCCCTGATGGACACGTCAAGCATCGATACCGGCTCATCTGCGATAATTATTTTTGGCTTTAGTACTAGTGCACGCGCAAGGACAACTCGCTGGCGCTGGCCGCCAGACAATGTGTGGGGATATTTTTTTACAATGTCTTCTGTAGGTTCTAGCTTTACCTCATGCAATGCCTCGAGGACAAGTTTTTTTCTTTCTTCTACACTACCAATGCCATGAATCTCGAGCGGCTCTGAAACAATATCAAAAACCCTCATTCTAGGATTAATCGAGTCATACGGGTCTTGATAGACCATCTGGCATGACATTCTTAATTTTTTGATACTTTTTGGATCGTCAGTTATTTCCTCACCATTGAAAAATATCTTGCCAGAATCTGCATCTATTGCCTTTAGAATCAGCCTTGCAGTAGTGGATTTGCCAGAGCCTGACTCTCCTGCAAGAACAAAGACTTCGCCTTTTTTTAATGAAAATGAGATATCATCCACTGCCTTGACAGTTGTAGATTTTGAGCTAAAGACACTCTTTTTTGTAAAATACTTTGTCAGATTTTGCACTCTGAGTATTTCATCCACGATTTACGATGCGTTTTCTAGTATATCAACAAAGCAAAAATCTAGTAGCCTCTTGCCAAAATAACATTTGAGACACTTTGTGATTTGCAGAAAATGCATTTTCCATCCGAGTTTTTGCTATCAAAAGGAATTACCCTAATGTCAGCACCAGTTTCTTCCTTGATTTTTTCTTCACACTTTTGATTTCCGCACCATGAGGCCTCAAAAAATCCACCATCTTCTATTTTTGATTTAAACTGCTCATAATCTGATACTTTTAGAGTCATTTGTGAAAGCAATTTTTTTGCAGACTCGAACAACTCTTTTTGAATTGTATCAAGTACTGATACAACTTCACTCTCTAGTTTGTCAAGTGGAACATCTGTTTTTTGACGCGAGTGGCGTTTTACAAGAACGACCTTTTGCTTTGCAATGTCTTTTGGGCCAAGCTCTAGTCGTAACGGTATGCCCCTTAGCTCCCAGTCATGGAACTTGAAGCCAGGTGTAAGCTGGCTACGCCTATCTACATGCACTCGAAGGCCTTGCTTTGCCAGAGTATTTTCTATCTCACCTGCCTTTTCTAGAACCTTTTTTTCATCTTCATCTGTATAGTATATTGGAACAATTACAACCTGAATAGGTGCAACCTTTGGAGGCAGCACCAAGCCCTTGTCGTCTCCATGAACCATTATCATTGCGCCAATTAACCTCCAAGAAACCCCCCAAGATGTCTGCCAGACAAAAGTTTCTACATTGTCTTTGTCTGAAAATTTCACTTCAAATGGCTTTGAAAAGTTTTGTCCCAAAAAGTGAGACGTTCCCATTTGTAGCGCTTTACCATCAGGCATCATTGCTTCCATTGTTGTTGTATATACTGCACCAACAAACTTTTCTTTATCACTTTTTTTTCCAACAAGAACAGGAATTGCAAGCTCGTCTTCTACAGTTTTTTTGTAAGTCTCTAGGATTTCTAGTACTTCTTTTTCTGCCTCCTCTTTTGTTGCATGCACTGTATGGCCTTCCTGCCAGAGAAATTCTGATGTTCTAATAAACGGCTTTGTCGCTTTTATTTCTGCACGCAATGCCGTGTTCCAAAAGTTGATTTTTAGCGGAAGATCTCGCCAGCTCTTTATCCATTTAGAGTACAAAGAGTATGCTAGAGTTTCAGATGTTGGGCGAAGTGCCAGCCTGTCGCCAACCTCAGTATCGCCAGAGTGCGTTACCCAAAACACTTCTGGATTAAAGCCGCTAAAGTGCTCCTTTTCTTTTCCAAGCAACGACTCTGGAATCAAGACAGGAAGAAATCCGTTTCTTATTCCAATTTTTTTAAACTTTTTATCAAGTGAGTCTTTGATTGACTCCCAAATAGAATAGCCATCTGGCCTTAGAACAATTAACCCCTTTACTGGGGCATAATCTGCAAGCTCTGCCTTTAGAACAACCTGCGTATACCACTCGCTAAAATTTTCTTTTTTTGAAACTGTGATTCCTATCTGCTCGCTCAATTTCAGATTATAGTAAAAACCTGTACTAATGAGCCTTTTTGTCTAAAGCTTGTCTCCCTTGCAAAGAACTTTTCCCATTACTCTGCTCTGAAAGTTGGGACAAACAAAACACTGGACAAAATGAATATTTTCTTTGAAAACAGGGCAATCAACATATTCTTGCTTCATTTTTTTGAGCATCTTTGGGCTTACTCCTTTGAGCTTTAGCTTTCCTTTTTCATCCATCACGCCAGATTCCTTGAGCTCCTCTTTTACCTTGTCAGGAATTTTTTGTTTTTCTTCTGTTGTCTTTATCTCGACTTCGTACTTGTGTTCTAGCTCATTCATATTTTGCTTGATTTGGGTGTTTGATTTATTACTAGCGATCAAAATGTCGGCAGATAAAACTGATTATATTTATACAAAAACTAGGTGTTGAAACTTTGGTAAGAGATTTTCAGAATTTAACACCAAAGCCAATCAAAGCTACTCAACAGATCTATTATTGACAAATTGGGCATACCTGCTAGGCTTTGACACCACAGCTAGGCTGTTTCCAATAGCGTTAGGGATGCAGAGATGACTGCAGTCATCTTGTTAACGCCCTAAACGGTGTACAACTTAGCATTTCATATGATAAAAGATTGTCGGCTAGAACTTTCAAATTTGATTTGAAAATGATCGATCTTTTATCAAAAAACCAAAGCCTGAGCTTAATTTTTTGTATAACATTAATATAATTAAATTTTTGACTTGAAATCGTAAAACAATTGCTTGCAATTTTTGATGTAGAAGGAGTTCTCTTTGACGCAGAATACCTGCCCATTCTTGCAGAAAAGGTAAACAAGGAAAAAGAGATCTGGGATATTACAAAAAAAGGAATAGAGGGCGTCATAAACTGGGAAGAAGGCCTCAAAAAACGAGTCGAGCTACTCAAAGGTCTAAAATATGAAACCTGCAAAGAAGTCGCAGACTCGCTTCCAATAATGACTGGTGCAAAGGAGGCATGCAGTGTACTCAAGGCAGCAGGATGGAAGATTTTGGCAATCTCAGGTGGATTTACAATTATTACAGAGCGATTAAAAAAAGAACTAAACTTGGATCATGTGTTTTCAAACGAATTAATTTTCAAGAATGGCAAACTTGATGGTGTTAAAATAAACGTTGACTCTGACAAGTCAAGGTCAGCTAAAATAAAGATAAAGGAATGGAACGAGAAAAAAGAAAACATTGTTGTAGCAGTCGATGGCGCAAACGACATCAAACTCTTTGATATTTGTGGCTTAGGTGTAGCATACAGAGCTCAAGACATTGTAAAAGATAAAGCAGATGTTACACTAGATGAAAAGGACCTTACAAAGCTAATCGATGTTATAAACAACCATTACAAGCTTGAGCTCTCCACCGTTGCATAGCTGGTAAACATTAACAACCACCAAAAATCATACACAAAACATTGACACTAGAAATCATACCGGTAAACCTCAAAAAAGAGATAGGGCTAGGTGACAAGCTGGCAGACTTGATTTCATCAAAAGCCAAGCTGCAAGACGGCGACATACTGATAATTTCACAAAAAATCATCTCAAAACAAGAAGGGAGAACAGTAAACCTTTCCTTGGTAATACCGTCTATCCTTGCAACGGGTCTGGCTTCAGAATATCAAAAAAGCCCCCAAGTCGTTGAAACCATCTTGTCTGAAACAAAAAGGATTGTGAGAATGGAAAACGGGATTTTAATTTCAGAGACAAAACATGGGTTTGTATGTGCAAATGCAGGAGTCGATGAAAGCAATGTAGCGGAAGGATATGCAACGCTTTTGCCAGAAGACCCAGACAAGTCTGCAAAAAACCTGCAAGAGCAAATCCAACAAAAGACAGGAAAAAAAATTGCAGTGTTAATATCTGATACATTTGGAAGGCCGTTTAGGATGGGACAGACAAACTGCGCAGTTGGGATATCAGGGATTGAGCCAATAATTGACTATGCTGGAACAAAAGACGATTTTGACAGAGTCTTGCGCGTTACTGCAATTGCAATAGCAGACGAGCTTTGTGCGGCATCTGAGCTTGTCATGGGAAAGACATTGCGATGCCCAGTTGCGATTGTACGAAATTACAACTTTGATCCAAAATCAAGTACAGTGCAAAAGCTGATCAGGCCAAAAGAACAGGATTTGTTTAGATAATTTTTTCCCAGCAAAACATAATATATCTTGATTAAAAATGCGGTATGTTGCAACTTTTAAAATCAGAGCTTCACTGTCATAACAACTACTCAAACTTTAATGTAGGTGATTTTGATGCGCCATACGATTGCAATATTGCAGTCAAAGAGCAGCTTGAACAGTCATTCAGACTAGGCCTTGATGTCTTGTTTGTAACAAACCACAACACACTTGATGGATACAGGCAGATGCTTGAATACAAAAAGGTACACCCAAAGTACAAAAATATCCTAGTCTATCCAGCAGAAGAAGTTACAACTGATAATGGCGCACACATTCTAGTTTATGGAAACACAGAGTGCATAAGGCCAGGACTGACGCTCGGCGAGGTAATAGATGAGGCAAGATCCCAGAATGCGATAACTTCTGCCCCGCACCCATTTAGCATACTAGACGCATTGCGTGAGCAGGCAAAGTCCTGTGATCTAATCGAGGTTTTTAACAGCAACAATGTCGATATGATATCAAACGCAAAGGCAATCCAGTTTGCGCAAAAAAACAACATGGTAGGAGTAGCCGGAAGCGACTCGCACATTCTTTCAACACTTGGAAGATGTGTAAATGTAATAGAATCAGAAAACACACTGGATGATATTTTATCTGCAATGAAAAAAGGGAAAATCCAAATACAGAAAAGTGATTATGCGTCAGGAAAAGAGACACTGGAGCATCTCAGATACAAGATAAATAACTCTAAGGACTATATCTCAGAATACATTGCAAAGTACTATCCAAGATACGAGCGATTGTTTTCATTTCTTTTAAAAATATTTGAGATGAGCCAGAACAACAGGTTTTGGCTTTTGATATATCAGCTTGCAATCATGGGGCTAAAGCGAATGTCAAACAAAATTAATTTGCAAAATTACGACTCTGCCATTCTAAGAGAAAAAAACCTTGGAACATACTGCAGACTGGCATTTGGCTAGATTTATTTTGCATAGGATATCTCTACAATTGGAAAAAAGACTATATACAAATTAAGCACATTTGAGCACATTGCAGCTAGCCTTTGAAGAAAACAGGAATTTATGGAAATTTGTAGTGGGTGTTGGGTTTGCTCTTTGTGGTATTTTTTTAATTAATGAAATTTTCATGACCAGTGATAATATCATGAATTGGATGATCAAGACCATGGAAACTGGAGTTGTTCGATATGATGAACTAGCACAAAAAGCATACATGCTTGTTTTGATTCCTGGAGTAGGCACGTTAGAATTTATTAGAAAAAAAGTTTCCAGTTCGTAATCCTAATTGAGATTATGCAAAACCTATCAAAGTTGTGTAGTTTTTAGTTTCTCATTCCACTTTTTAGACCAATTTCTAATTAGATAAACAGCTATAGGAATTGTTATTGCGCATGTTGCTATACTGTTATAAGATAATGCTGAAAATGCTTCTAACGTTAACCTATCAATATCAGAAATTGGGAAAACCATCTCAAGTGCGTAACTTACACCTATAGTAATAGGTACAATAATTGTAAAATACAAAATAAACTTCCTGACTTTGTAGGCAGCATAAAGATCCAAAAATGGAACAAGCGCGTAAACTGTCTGTCTTTTGATGCTTACTGGTTCTTTTTTTCTCAAATCTTGTTATTTTCTATGTGTTTATTCTTCTTTAATCTATTTCCACAAAAGATCAAATATTCACAAACACCTTGCTAGCTTTAGCTCTAACTAAATCTACATAGATTTTAATAGGAAATATTTGCAAAACAAAATTGGTGAACAAGTATTTCAGTATCTAGCAAGAAATTAGACGCACGCGGACTGTTCTGCCCAGAGCCTGTCTTTAGAACAAAGATAGAGATAGAGAGAATGCAAGTAGGTGACATACTTAATGTAATAGCAGACGATCCAGCAGCAGAAGACGACATTTCAAGATGGGTAAAAAGAAGTGGACATGAGCTATTAGAAATGAAAAAAAGCGACAAGGACATCGAGTTTTCAATTAAAAAGGTGAAGTAATTTTTGGCAACAAAGGCAATTAGCTATGCCGAGATACTAGGCAAAATTGGCAACACGCCACTTTTAAAATTAGAATCGCTTTCTGATAATCAAAAAACATACTATGCAAAGCTTGAAGGGCACAACCCGTTTGGCTCTGTAAAAGACAGGGCCGCATACTGGATGATAAAAGATGGCGAGGAACGTGGCGTCCTAAAAAGAGGAGAGACTATAATCATCGAGCCGACATCTGGCAACACTGGCATTGCACTGGCTGGCATTGCACAAATGCTTGGCTATAAAGTAGAAATTGTAATTCCTGAAAAGGCAAGCGATGAGACAAAAAAGATAATCGAGTCGCTTGGTGCAAAGCTATACCAGACAAGCGATGACCTGTGTCCAAAGGTTGGGGGTGGAACTGATCAGAGCATAGCACTAGCTACGTCAATTGCTGCATCTCGGCCTGACAAGTATTTTTCTCCAAACCAGTATGCAAATGAGGCAAACTATCTTGGCCACTACAAGGGAACAGGGCCTGAAATCTGGAAGCAGACAGATGGCACGATAACTCATTTTTTTACAGGTGTTGGAACTGGCGGTACAGTAACTGGCGTTTCGGTATTCTTGAAAGAAAAAAATCCCAAGGTAAGGATAATTGGTGTTCAGCCGCAGCAAAACCACCTGATTCAGGGCCTTCGAAACTTTGAGGAATCTGCCAAGCCTGATCTATTTCTAAAACGAGAATATGTTGTTGATGACTGGATTACAATAACAAATGTAAAGGCATTTTCTGCAGTAAAAGAGGTTTTTGCAAAAGAAAAGATGCTTGTCAGCCCGTCATCTGGTGCAGTCTATGCTGCAATGAAAGAATACAAAATTGAGGAGGGAAATATAGTTGGCATATTTGCAGACGATGGACGCAAATTCAAGAGCCTGTATTCTCAACAAAAGGTATTTTCAGAGTCAGAGTTTGATGCAGCCCTCAAAAAGGCAGAACACATGTCAAAAATTGTGTACATGTAACTAGCTGTTTTCTGTTAGGTACCTGTCTACATCGATTGCTGCCATGCAGCCAAAGCCTGCAGCAGTAACAGCTTGTTTGTATGTGTGATCATGGACATCCCCAGCTGCAAAGACTCCTTTGACACTAGTCTCTGTGTTATTTTTTAATACAATATATCCATTTTTGTCAAGCTCGACTTGATTTTGGAAAATCTTTGAGCTTGGCACATGACCAATTGCTACAAAAACGCCACCAACATTTAGCGTTGTTTTTTCATTTGTTCTAGTATCCTTTAAGGTGACACTTTGTACTTTTTGGTTTCCTGAGATTGCTTCAATTTCCTTGTTCCAGTGAAATTTTATTTTTGGGTTTGCCATAGCTCTTTCTTGCATTATTTTGCTTGCCCTTAGCTTGTCTCGTCTGTGAACCACATGGACAGTTGATGCAAATTTTGTAAGAAAGGTGGATTCCTCCATTGCAGAGTCGCCTCCGCCAACTACAATCAGCTCTTGGTTTCTAAAGAACGCTCCATCACATGTTGCACAGTATGATACTCCTTTTCCTGCAAAGGTCTTTTCGCCTTCAAGGCCAAGCTTTCTATAGTCTGCACCCGTGCAGATAATTACTGCTCTTGCTTCGTATTCTTCTGATGCGGTAAGCACCTTGAATGGCTTGCGCCTAAAATCAACGTCTACTGCCTCATCATCAATAATTGTTGCACCCATTTTTTCTGTCTGCTTTCTCATAACTATCATAAGGTCAGGTCCTAGGATTGCTTCTGCAAAGCCTGGATAGTTTTCAACGTCTGTTGTGTTTACTAGCTGGCCTCCAGGCAAGATGCCTGATAAGATTAGAGTGTCATGTCTTGCTCTTGCGCAGTAAATGCCTGCTGTGTATCCTGCAGGTCCTGCACCGATAATTATTACATCGTATTTTGTCTTTTTTTTGTCAGGTGATTTTGGTGGGTTTTTTTCAACTTGCATGGTATTTTCTGCAGTAGCTGCCATCATAGAATCAAGATCGATTCATTCAGAATTTAAGTTATGCCAAGATGATCACTAGGTGTTCTTAGGAAAAATTATGCGATTAGAAATAACTGGATTCGAAGGGACTCAGCTACCATCATGGGGTTAACTTTGGTTCCAGTTTATGCGTAAAACAATATTGATTCATAATCTCCCCAAGGATTATCCTACAAAACTCACTTTAAAATTCAAGTGGGTACTGAGCGCTTGATTGCATCTCTAAGCTCATCTCTGTGCGACTCAATTACCCCTCTAATTTCAAACAAATCAACATAACTGCCTACAGAAGCCCTTGTGGCCTTTTGCAAGTAATGAAGAACCCCCTCTTCGATTTTTCCTACGTAATATCCATACAAAAAATCAAACTCGCTCTCACATTTCCAAACCTGTTTTGTCTTTAGAAAGGATTGTTTAATCTCAATTGGAATTTCCTGAATCCGCAGTTTAACATAATCATCCAAGGATTTCCGAATAGACGAGTCTCTTAGCAACCACGTAATTTTGCAAGGCTATTATTTGATTTTTAGTATACCAGTTTATTTTGAGTTTTTTGCAATTATGTCTCTACAAAGACACTATCTGATTCTACTAGAACTTTGTATGAAGCTAAATCCCTAAGCTGCGTAGCAAATGTAATTAGCTTGCCAGTTTTACAATCCCATGTTGAACCGTGCCAAGGACATGTAACAGTAGAATCTTCTAAAGTTCCTCCAGAAAGATTTGCGCCTTTGTGAGTACAAATATCATCCATTGCGAAATAGTTTCCATTTACATTAGCTACGAGAATTGCTTTTCCTTCCGATTCCACTTTCACCATTTTACCTTGTGGTATGTCAGAGGTCTTACCAGCCAATATTTTCCCCATGTTATCATTACTTCTTCATTCCTTATAGTATTTCTTGCTTCAACTTTTCCAAAAAACGATCTGGGTTCTCATAGTGTAGACATAACTAAAACTGCAAAACCATTAGGACAGTTTTGTATCAAAGATTATAGAAAAATTAGCAGGATCGAAAAACCAGTAACCAACAATACTAAATGCAAAGAAAACTAATCTCTAGTAAATCTTGATTAATCTGGGAAAACTCTTTCTGCAAATACGCTATGATTGCAGCTCACAAGATAAGGAAAATCTTGAAGAGTTGCAAAATCAAATTCAAGAAAGAATCAATTTTCTCAATGAACAGAATCTTGACAGCTACGGTGATCCCACGCTTTTAGAGTACTATGAACTATACAGTCAGATTCAGCAATGCATTTTTCAGGACCATACAGGCCAATACGTGCTCATAGCAGGCATCATCGCAGGGTTATCTTTTCTTGTTTACTTTCGGTGGTGGATGATAAAGAAGGGAGGAACTAAAAAGAGATACTAAATTGTTGCCTTTTTTCCTATTGCAACCAAAAACATTACACTTTTGTTTTTTGCATGTGGTGAAAAAAACTGAGTTACCTCATCGTCGTAAAAGGTAAGGCCTGTTGCACCTAGTCCTTGTGCATAAGAAGCAAGATAGAACCTTCCTCCAATTGTACTTGCTTCAAGTTGCGATGCCCTATATCCTCGATTTCCAAATTTATCAAGAATTTCATTCAAATCACTCATAAAGAAAACACATACACTCCCATCTGCAGGAAGACTCTGATCCAGTCCCAAGTGGCCTGCAACGCTTCTAAGGTTTCCCTCTCTGAGTAGCTGAAGTGAGTTTTGTTCCTTGTTATAATAATAGGAGCCAGAATCTAGTCCATCCACTGAATTTACGATCAAATACAAATCAACTAGGGAGCATCCCTCTTTTAGAAAATCTGCAGGTATTCCTCTTGTTGAATAATAAATGATTGCAGATAGTTGGCAAAATGAGATTGATTGGCGTGAAAATTCTCTTGTCGAGCCACGTTTGATTATTACTGATTCTATTGGATTTTCCAAAATTTTCTTGTACACTTGAAAGTCCAATGGAACATCATTTTTTGTCAAGCTCAGTGGAATAGTTTTGATAGCCTTTTCCTTCCACTCCATGACCTCTTTTTCTGTGGCCAGTGAAGAAGCCTGATGTATGGCTTGAATTTCGGGATCATCAACATTATAGCTTGAAAGTGGTTCGGTTGCCAGGTTTAGCTTTTGCACTAACAATTTTTCGGCAGGAATTTCTTTTGTAAATCCAATTGGCACTAGTGCTAAAGATACCTCCTTTTGGGTGTTGAGGTCAAGAAGCAAATTGACTGCCTCGTCTACAAATCCCACAATTACTTTGGCTAGCAAATTATGTGTCGAGCTTAGAGCCAAGGTATTTGTCAGTATGACTCCACAGTCCCAAAATGCATGGCGGTACTCTCGTGTTTGATACTTTACCGAATTTCGTGTAAAGATGTCTGTATAAACCAAAATTACTGGTGCGTGCTTTACATTTTCATCATTGCCGCTTGCACCAATTAAGACATGACGATAGTCGCCTTTGCGTAATTGTTTTAGGTTCATTTCCTTGGGATTATAGTGATACACTCCTGCAGCAAGACCTGCAATGTCTTCACATACGACATAGATTTCAATATGGTAAAGAGCCCCAGTACATGCTGCTGCCCTAAATTCCATGTCTCCAAGTCTTGGATAGTGAATTGTTTTTGTTATGCCATTTGAAAAATAAAGAATTCTTGAAAGCGTATTTAAATCTGGAACCGCGGTTTTATCATCTTGTTTCATGTTATCAGAGATTGCCGCAAATGCCCCTTTGCCAACTGGTTTTTTTTCTAGGGGCAGATTAACTGATTGTAGGTTTTCTGTGTATGTTTTGTAAGGTGTTGGCCTAAACGCGGGATCATAAAAATAAAAACTGCTGTGCAATTTACCATGAGGGTGCTTTGTACCGTTATGGTAGTGCCAAGCCGCATCAATATTATCATTTATCAATCTTACAGACCTAATGTAATTAGTAAATCACTATTTTTTTAGGACCTTCATGAATGCCATAACTACATTCTGCACAAACATCATCATTAGATCCAAATACAGAGTTAGGGCAAAAACATTTCTTGCAGGAACAATGGTATTTTTCCAGCTTAAACATGGTTATTTTAGTTCTAGAATTCTCAAATATTTAGACTGGCAATTTTTGATTGTTTGAAACACTTGCAGTCGCAATCAAACATGCCTGTTTTTCCCATACACTCATCATGATGTTCGTTATAACATTTTGTACATGTAACCATAAGTGACTTCCTTTAGCTGTGTGTTAGATAAATATCCATGTTATTGACGAATTAGAATCAAATTCCAAATAATTTAAGGATTGAATCGATTATATGCCAAATTCAATTGGTTTAGAATTGCCACATCTGATGCAGATATTTTTTTCTAGTGGTTTACCGCATTTTCTACAAAACTTGCTAAATTTATCTGCGACAGACCTTTTCATTATTTTTTTAATCAAAACCAGAGCGACTAAAACCCCTATGCCAATTGCGATAAATTGAATCATGTGCTATCTCTTGGTCTTGCTTGATGATAAAGCTTTGACATTGTAAAATAGATGCTATCGGGAACAAAAACAGGCCGTCATAGGTGCAAAGACACGATCTCTTCGTATTGATGATATCTAAGCATTCTATGTTTTTTCAATTTTTATTGTTTTCTTCCTTTGAAGGATCGTAGGGTATGATTTTCTGACATATAGTACACTCATATCTATCCTTGAATCCTGTCATCTTTAACTTGGCATCATGAGGACAATGTTCTTGATCTGTTGTTCTATATGCCAAACCTAATCTTCACATTTTTTCTTAATTACCAATACACAATTTACAAGGAGAAAAATTTTTGGCTTTAGCATTTTCTAATGTATCTGGAGTAAAGTACTGTTTGTCTTTTAATCCGATATTGACAATTTGACATTCTTCTTTCATGTTGGCTAGATGATGTACAATGTTGTTTTGTTTGTCGCCAAGAAAACCAGGCATTCTAAATCATTTAATATTCTTTGAGTGAGTCTTTTCATGGGCAAGTACTCTCTCAAAGGTCTCCATATTTCCATCCCAATGAAAATCACAATTTGGGCAGTTCCACTTCAATCTGTGTCTATTCCTTCTCAGGTTTCTTGCTATCAGATTCTTTGAATGCATTTACATCACTAGATGTATTTTCTTTTTTGCACTGTAATCTTCGAATTATTTCTCTAAACATGTCTTGTTATTGCATTTCGTGGTAATATGAACTAGATACCTTGGCATGATCTTGTAGCAAAAATCGAAGCTAGAACCACTAGCGAGCTTAGGCAAAAAATAATACCGTCGTTATTTGGAAAAATAATATTTTTTAATGAGCAGATGAAATTTTTTTCCTACGCTTTTTGATTTTTTGTAATGGATTTCTTTAGTTCTTCATAGGATTCCAGATATTCCTTTTTCATTAGATTTTCAGGTTTTGTTTTGTTGTTCTTGTTCTTTTGTTGTATGGATTTGGTTTTTGGTTGTGTCATAACATAAGATATACTCATGTAGCATATATCTTAGGTGTGTTAATCGCCCATGAATTCATTTCCATCCTTAGACAAAAAGTTCACTTACACCATTTATTATGAATTGAACTGCAAAGGCTGCAATAAATATTGCAAAAACCCTTTTTGAATTTGTTTTAAAGTGTTAATTCTAGTATCCTTTTCTTCTAAGCCAGTCTGATACAATCTTGCCTGCAAGCGCACTTGGTTCTGTGTCTTTATGGCGTGATTGTGTGCCAAGGCCACGGGCCTGCCTCTTTGATAACTTTAATGAAACATTCTGTTGTATTACCAATGATCTTGTCTTTTTCATTATCTTTTTGTGGGATGATCTTGGGCTGCGTGCCAAAACCTTGAGGTATCGTTTTTTTATTGGGGAATCAAGTGCGGATATTCTGTGTGCAATTTTAATTGCTTTAGAAACATCTGAAATAATTTGATACAGCTTTGTTGCATCATCCCTTGAGATTGTTTTTGGTACAAGCTCTTTTAGCTTGTCTGGTACACCTGCAAAGCCGTGGTATTTCTTGAATGTTGACATTGAAAGCCCCAACGACTGGGCAGCTTTTGATTTTCCTATCTGTTCTGCTAAAAATGCGCATGCTGCTGCCATATCCTTTACATTCATGTTTTTGCGGTGGATATTTTCAATAACAGAGGCTGCCTTGGCATCTGGAATTTCATATTCTGTTTTTTTAGTAAGGACCAGAGCAGGAATCTTTTTTGCATGAAGTCTTTTTAGTGCAGCTAGCCTTCTCTGTCCTGACATCAAAAGATAAGAGTTTTTTCCTTCTTTTTGCACCATCGGTGGGTTTTGGAGCCCTTTATTTTTGATTGATTTTGCAAGCTCTGATATGCCTTCTCTGTCTAGCTTTCTTGCCTGAGCTTCCTTCCAAACTTTGATCTGTTTTATTGGAACTTCCTTCAAGCGGTAGGAAACCTTTGATGCATACCCTCTCCTAGTCTGTCTTTTAGTGATTCGTCTAGTGTTCTTTTTCTTTGCCAACTATCATGATTGTTTTTGCAATTTTGTAAAAACGGTTTTGGTTGAATCAGGTTCGCCTGTATGTAATTAATAACTATGTAAACAAAAACCCAACTTTAGATTCAGAACAATCTTAGCTTGCAACCAATTGCTCAAGTGCTTTTTGATGTCGCTCACAAAGCTTGCCTACCTCAAGCTGCGAGTACAAAAGATCACTTTGCCAGTGTGCATTGTTTAGCCTGCACTCACGAGATTCACAAAAGGCCTCACCTGTCAGATAGTAAAAAATCGCTTGAAGAAGATATCCTTCTGAAACAGCAGAAAACCGTTTATCATTATACTCAAGATATGTCCCTTGATACTTTTTCTTCATAGTATCTACATTTACTCCCTGAACAACATTTGAAATCAGCTCTAGATAATATCCTCGTGGCTTTGCAGGAGCTTCTATAATTCCTGTAGTGGAAATTATTGCTGGGTTTGAGCAAATCACAGCCCTTCCATGATATCTATAATCAGAATCATCAAAAGTGCATGTGAGCTTGTTTGTAAAGACAATATGTAACTGATCAGATGTTACTTCATAATCAGAAATTAACTCACTAACAATTCTTTGAAACTCAAAGCCATCATACATTACAATGTTTTCTGTTTTTTTTGAATCAAAAAACGTTGCAAGCTCAAATTCGATCTCTTCTCTAGTTGGAGAATGAGCCTCAAACGGCTTTTTTGTATTAAAGATTCGACATGATGCTAGCTTGTTTGCAGTATCCTCATTTGCCAGACTAAAGATGTTTTTCCTTTTTTCAACAGAAACAGAAAACGTATTTTCAACAAACTTGCAAAGATCATTTATTTTAAGCTCAGGAACTGCAGGTTCGTCATAGAGAAAAATTTTTGATACTTTCAATAACTAAATAAAAAACAAGTGCAGTTATTTGCCTAACTCTTTTATTTTTGCAGCTGTAATCTCGGCTGCCTTTTTACCAGAGAATAGCATTGCACCAAAGGTCGGCCCCATTCTTGCTAAACCATGAGTCTCAGTTACTGTCATGCCTGCTATTACTAGGCCAGGAAACACCTCGCCTGTCTTTTCAACCACAGCGTCTTCGCCCTGGTCAACCCACATTGGGTCCATTCCCTTCCAGTCTACTAGTTTTCTATCAACTAGTCGCTTTACTGCAACAGAGTCATGTCCTGATGCATCAATTACCATCTTTGCCTCAAGCGCAACAGGATCAACACATGTAATGTTTCGAGGTAAAGCAGAAACAGGCATCCAGTTTACAACAACTCCAGCAACCCTGCCATTTTTCAAAACTAGATCATCAAATTTTGTCAGATTCAAAAATTTTACACCTACATCACATGCAGCTGCGATTAGCTTTGATGCCGCATGTGGACCCGGAGTAATGTACAATCCCTCTGAGGCCTTTTTGTATGGTATGCCAAGCTCATCCCAGATTTTCTGTGCAGGCTCCCTGACAGTAACAGGATTCATCATATAACCGCCAAGCCAATATCCGCCTCCAAGATAGTTGTTTTGCTCTATAATCAATACCCTAAATCCCATGATTGCAAGCTCGCGTCCTGCAGTAAGGCCAGATGGCCCTGCACCAATTATAATGACATCAGAGTCTGCCCTGTCAATTAAAACAGAATTAAACTCGTTTGCAATTGCCCGTGTTATCTCTACTTCGCTGACATTGGTAAAGATCTTTTTTTGTTTTTCTGCCCTGATAGCCTCTTGCATGGCATGAATCAGATTTAAAACCCATTAATAGTTTGCCATGATTTTTACAATTTACAAAAATGTTGATTAATGGTAGAATAATCTTTCAAACATAAATGACAAAGATTACAACATTTGACGGCGCAGGATTTTGGAAAAATGCATTTGCACATCAAAGAGGAAAGCTGCTCAAAATGGTAAAAGTCCCTGATGAGCAAATCAAGATTCTTGCAAACAAGAAATACGCAGATCTTCCAGCTCCACTTCGATACGAAATTGAAACAAGCGGAATAAACAAAAAAGATCTTGTATAGTTAGGTTATACTAATGTGATTTCATTCTAGAAAACTAGAATGGTGCAGTGTTGTTAGGCAAGAATCACCAACAAATATGCAAATTATGACAAGAATTCCTTATATCAAAAATTTATATCCAAAATCAAGGAAATTTGGATTAAATTGACTGCAACTAATCTAAAACAATCAACAGAATATGTAAAGCCCAAAATGAACTGGGCAAAGCTAGAAGAAGCTGAAAACTTTGCAAACACTGTAAAGCTTTACCGCCAGGGAAAGATGGATTCTGATAACTTTAGGCGTTTTCGATTACAGCATGGTGCATATGGAACAAGGATGACAGACGACTATGCAATGGTTAGAATAAAAATTCCAGCAGGCGAAATCTATCCGAGCCAGCTTGAGCGAATAGCACAGCTAAGCGAGGCATTTTCAATTGGCAGTGCGCATGTATCGACAAGGCAAAACATCCAGCTTCACTGGGTTGTCCTAGAAGATGTTTCAGAAATCATGCGAGGATTAGCAGAAGTCGGCCTTACAAGCAGAGAGGCATGTGGCAATACTGTAAGAAATGTAATGTGCAGTCCATTAGCAGGTGTTTGTTCAGAGGAATCATTTGATGCAACACCATATGCATTTGCAACAGCAAGATTTCTACTACGAAACCCAATGAATCAAAACCTTCCAAGAAAATTCAAGTTCAATTTCACATGCTGTGAAAAACACGGAATGGCAAGAATAGCAGATGTTGGATTAATCCCGCAGACAAGAGATTTGGATGGAAAGATTCAGCGCGGATTTAAGGTATTTTTGGGTGGAGGTCTTGGCAACAAGTCATTTGTTGGGCACCAGCTAGAGGACTTTACCCAAGAAGAGGATATCTTGTACACTTCAATTGCAGTTTTGAGAATCTTTGACAGATTAGGAAATCGAAAAAACATGGCAAGAAACAGGATGCGATATTTAGTAGATGAGATGGGATGGGAGAATTTTCAGAACCTTGTGCTAAAAGAAAGAATGGTTGTGCGGGCAACGCAATCAGTAATTGTAAAACTTGAAGTTGACAATACTCCAAAGGAAATCAAGCAACCAATCAAAATAACAGACACGGATGGAAGAGCTCCACCTGATGGATATTCACGATGGCTCAAGACTACAACATTCAAGCAAAAGCAGGCAGGCTTTCGCGCAGTCTTTCTAACATTAGAGTCTGGTGACATGACTGCAAACCAGCTAAGATCTTTGGCAAAAATATGTAGCGAGTTTTCAGCAGAAGGTTTTGCACGAAACGGATTTTCACAAGATATCGTATTAAGGTGGGTTGCAGAAGATGACTTGCCTAGATTGTATTCACGATTATTAGAAGCAGGCCTTGCAAATCCAGGCTCACTTACAATGGCATCCCCTGTTGGCTGTTCTGGAACGACTTCATGCAACTTGGCACTAACAAACTCTCATAGATTAGCAAAAGAGATTCAAAGAAAATTCCTTGAGCTAAAGCTAGACGAAGACCAAACACTGCATGATGCTACAATAAAGATTAGTGGCTGCCCAAACTCTTGTGGCCAGCACGAGATTGCAACAATTGGATTTTACGGTGGAGGGGGACGTGTAGGAAAGGACATGTATCCAGTGTACCAGCTCTCACTTGGCGGAAGAGCAGATGGCGAGGCAATGCTTGGCGTAAACTGTCTGAGGGTCCCAGCAAAGCGGATAATTCCAATCATTTTAAAAATAATTGATCTATTCAAGAAAAACAAAAAGCAAGATGACACGCTAGCATCATGGATGCATCGAATTGTCAAGGGAAACGAAAACTCGGAAATCAAATCTGTAAATGATTTTAAGAAAATCTTAGAGCCACTTACCATACCGCCAACAAAAGACCAGGACAAGGATTTCTATGCAGACTATGGAAGCGATTCAAGCTATCATACAAAAACTGGAAAGGGCGAGTGCGCTGCTTGAGCAGAGAAAAAACTCTGCGTACTATAATTGACGCAGATTCATTAAGATCTGAGCTTAGAGACAATAGTGTACGAGTTATCGATGTAAGGCGAGAAGAAGATTACAAGCAAAACCATATCCCAAATGCCGCAAACCTTCCTCTTGCAAATCTGCTAGCTGATGACAGCCCAGACAAGGTGCTCAAGATGGCACAATCATTTGGGATAGACGATGAAACTCCAGTTGTAGTGTATGATGATACGTTTGGTGCACTTGCCTCAAGGGTTGCATGGACCTTGCAGTACATAGGCCATGAAGACGTCTCGCTTCTTGATGTAACATATGGACAATGGAAATCACTTGGCTTAGAAAACGACACAAATGTTCCATCTTTTGGAAAAAAGGACCATTCTCTAAAGATACATCCTAATATTTTGGCAACAGCTGATTACCTTGAAAAAGCAAAGGAAAAAGAAAACGTAATCCTAGTTGATAACCGCGAGAGGCTAAACTACCTAGAGCAGCACATACCTGGTGCAATAAACATCCCATATCGAACGCTTGCATCAGCTGATAAAATTCTAAGGCCAAAAGACGAGCTAAAGCGTCTTCTACAAAATCGAAATGTCAGAAATGATGCTGAGGTGATTACATACTGTGGAAGC
>Ga0247727_10003159_pt1 | contig 36795 bp, 24 predicted proteins | sample WisWelCaveWW1625_FD_202498 | JGI IMG/M metagenome (GOLD analysis project Ga0247727, IMG submission 202498) | Biofilm microbial communities from Wishing Well Cave, Virginia, United States - WW16-25 | ecosystem: Environmental > Aquatic > Deep subsurface > Groundwater > Cave microbial mat | place...
ATGCGCTGGAAGTGCCTGTACCGCTCGCGGGACCTGGGGCCTTACCCCGGGATCTACAACAACCTCTACCCGATCAAGGACTCGACCGGGAAGACCGTCAAGCTCGTGCTCCTCAGCGCGGGCTACGGGTACTGCTTCAACGTCAACCCGGCGCTGGTTCCCTGAGCGCTCTACACGCCTTCAGGACCTTCAAGATGGGAGACAGACCATGAACATTTGGCGGAGCAATCAAACATTCAGCATCACCAGACGTGGACTCGTCCTTTCGCTGGCCTTCACATGCTTCTCGACCGGCGCCAGTGCGGACATCATCACCGTCGACGACGACGCCCCCGCCGACTTCAGCGACGTCCAACCCGCCATCGACGCCGCGATGGAAGGCGACATCATTCTGATCCGACCCGGCGACTACGGTGGCGCCAAGATCGTCGGCAAGTCGGTGAGCCTGGTCGGAGTAGGAAGCACGCAAGTGACCCTTCTTGGTGCAACTGCCATCTACATTCGAGACCTGAATGCAATGCAAAGAGTACATCTGAGCGGGTTGACAGCGATCGCGGGAGGAGAGGAATCGCCCATTGACGGTGGGAATTGCCAGGGAGTGATCGTTGTCTCTGACGTTCACAGCTGTTGTTCCGGGTACCATACCGAACACGGGAATTACTTTGCGCTGTGCGCAAAAGTATTCTTGTCCCGACTCACCTATCAAACCGACGGGTATCACTCGGGAATACCTGGGGGCGCTGGGTTTGGAATCGCACTGGGCTCGACCTGTGCCATCACCAACTCCTTCGCCACGGGAGACGAGGGTGCGCCCGGCATCAACTCCGGGGCGGACAAGTACTCTGGCTACGCAGGCGGTGGAGGTGCAGGCGTCCATGAATCGCGCCTTTGGTGCGCGCGCACGACCTTCAAGGGAGGACCGGGCGGTGATTGCGACTGGAATCCGGCGTTTTGTGCCTGCTACCCGTTGAGCGGTGGCGATGGAGGCTTTGCCCTGGGCGTAACTGGGTCGACGAGTGAGGTAATCATCGCCGACAACGGCACGCATCTCCTGCTGGGAGCCAGCGGCGGCGACGGACTCGAGAACCCATGTGTCCCCGGCTGCTGGAACTACGGCGGCGACGGAGGGGCCGGGATCTGGCTCGACTCGGGCGCGAAGACGCCAAAGCGAATCGTGGTTTCCAACACCAACGTCTACGGTGGCCTGGGCGGCGACTCGGGAACCCAACCCGGCCAGGACGGCGAGCAGTACAAGGGAGACCAGAGCCGCTTCGAGTTCCCGGTCGATCCGATCCCCACCTTCGAGGTGAAGGGAGACTTCATCGCCGGAGGAACGGGCGAGCTCAACGTGTTCGGAACTCAAGGCGACTTCGCCTTCCTGATCGTCTCCGACGCCTTCGATTTCCAGGAGATCGCCAACACCGGCTACTTCCCGCTGATCGCCGTGCCCGGATCCTTCTGGGTGTTCTTCCCCGCGGGAACGATCCCCGCGGGCGGCAAGCTGACCACGCCGTTCACGATCCCCAACCTCTCAGGACTCGAGGGCTTCGCGGCGAGCTTGCAGTCCTTCGTCGTCCCCCCGTTCGGCGACACCAGGTCGCCGCAGCTCAGCAACTTCGACACCTTCACCATCCACGAAGACTGGTAACGACAAAGCTGTGAAGCAGTGAACCAGAAACAGCGACTCGAGTCGTGATCAGACCTTGTGACCAATGACGCTGCTCGAGGACAGGGCTGCATGCACCTGCTGCCAGCACCGCACGCTTCGCTCGCTGCCCGGGCCCTTTCGCCGTCGAGTCGTGTTGTTCTGTCCTTGGTTGAGCGGTGGGCGGGTTTTGGTCGAGCGCGGTATGGATTCTGGGCTTTCAAGTTTGTAACCGTCGGATCTGCGTTCGAGCGTTCGAACCGTTTTTGGGAGGGGGCTCTCGGGAAATTGTTTCTCGGAGTGCCTCGGGTCCAGGAATCTTTGCTTGAAAGCGGGATTGGGAGGGGGTGGCTGGCGGTTCGATAGACAGAGGACGGCTTTCCTCTCTATTGTGCAGTCGAGCCCCTTTGACGAGCCAGTCCATCTCCGGCTTTTCCGGATCCGCCGCGTCGCGGCGGCGGATCGTGATGCTGCTCCTGACGCTCTCGGTGATCATCGCCGCGGCTGCGTTCGTGTTCGATTCCCTGGAATCGTCACAGATCCGGCTCCTGCTCGATGGCGCGCGCCAGCAGAAGACAGGGCACCTGGAGAAGATCATCGAGCTGAGCGGGGAGAAGCTGCGCAGCCTGGTCACGGACTACAGCTTCTGGGACGACATGGTGTCCTTCGTCGAGACGGCCGACCCCACTTGGGCAGAGGAGAACCTGGAAGTCTCCCTCGACACCTATTCGGTGACGGCGATCTGGGTGATGGATCCAGGCTTCCGTGAGGTCTACTCCGTTGCAACCGACGGAGAGATCGAGCCGGCGCAGGTTTCGCTCGCCCATCTCCAGGGCGAGTTGGATCAGCTCCGTTTCTGCCACGAGTACCAGCGGATCGGCGGCCGGATCGTCGAGATTCGCGGCGCGACGATCCATCGCACCGAAGACATCAAGCGCACCAAGGAGAGCTTCGGCTATCTGCTCGCCGGCAAGGTCTGGGACGAGCAGCATCTGGCGCGGCTGGCCGATGCCAGCGCCAGCACCTTGAGGCTCCTGCGCACCTCGGCGCTCCCGCAGAAAGACTCGCGCAGCGCGGCCTCGCCGACGCTGGAGCTGCACCTGCCGCTCAAGGACTCCAACGGCCGGGTGGTGGCGGTGCTGAATGCCTGGTCGGGCAACTTCCCGGAGATCCTGCGCACCAACCTGCGCCGTTCGATCGTCATGATCTGCGCGAGCTGCGCGTTGCTCATCCTGGTGATGGCGTTCTTCCTGCTGCGCTGGGTCAACGACCCGTTGCGCGCGATCTCGACCAGCCTGCGAGCCGAGTCCGCGGAACCTCTGGGCACGCTCCTGCTCGAGCCGGGGGAATTCGGCAATGTGTCTCGTCTGGTGCAGGCGTTCTTCCAGCAGAAACGCAACCTCGAGCAGGAGGTGAAGGCCCGGCGCGAGCTCCAGAGGGAGCTGGCGGCGGCGCGCGACCAGGCGATGGAGTCGGTGCGCTCGAAGTTGAGGCTGCTGGCGACGATGAGCCACGAGGTGCGCAATCCGTTGAGCGGCATCCTCGGGATGGCCAGCCACCTCCTCGAGAGCCCGCTCGGCACCGAGCAACGCGAGACCGCCCAGTCCATCCGCGGGAGCTGCTCGTCCTTGCTTGAGATCGTCAACGACGTGCTCGACTACTCGAAGATCGAGTCCGGCCACTTCCATCCCGAGTCCATCGAACTCGACCTGCGGCTGCTGGTGGAGGAGGAGGTGGCGGACGTGTTCGCAGTGCGGGCACAGGAGAAAGGCGTGCAGCTAGTCGCCCTCCTGCCCCCCGACTTCCCGTCCGTTCTCAGGGGCGATCCGCTGCGCGTCCGTCAGATCCTCAGCAACCTCCTGTCGAACGCCATCAAGTTCACCGAGCACGGCGACGTCCTGGTCAAGGTCCGCGTCGGCGAGCACAGCGACAAGCTGTGCGTCGTCCGGATCGAGGTGTCGGACACCGGCATCGGAATTCCCAAGGAGGACCAGGACCGGATCTTCGAGGACTACCATCAGGGGGACCAGAGCATCTCGCGGCGGTTCGGCGGCACCGGCCTGGGTCTTTCCATCTCCAAGCGAATCGTCGAGCTGATGAATGGCCGCATCGGTTTCGAGAGCGAGGCCGGCAAGGGCACGACGTTCTGGGTCGACCTGCCGTTCGTCTCCGTCGCCCCGACCACCGACCTCACCCATGGAGCCTGTGAACGGCGCACGATTCTGATCGTTCAACGCCATGCACCCAGTCGCACGTCGTGGCGATGGCTGCTCGAAGAGATGGGTCACGACGTGGTCGAGGCGGTGGATGCCAACGGTGTGAAGGAGAAGCTCCTCCGCGGCGAGTTGAACGGAGTGAAGGCCGCCGTCGTCGAGGAGGCCGGACTCGAGGATCTGAGCGCGCTGCTCGAAACGGACGAGAACGCATCGAAGATCCGGATCATTCCGGTCTACCAGCGCTTCGGCCGCATCCGACCCGTTCCCGCGGGGGACAATCCGCTGTACGTGCCGGTTCGGCGAGCGGCGCTCGCCCACGCCCTTCAGAAGAAGACGCAAGGCGGTGGCGGGACGGTTGCCGACACACCTCCCCTGCACCGGCCGTGCAGCGGTGTTCGTGTCCTGCTTGCCGAGGACGAGCCAGTCAACCAGAAAGTCCTGCAACGGATGCTTGAGAAGCTCGGCTGTACCGCAAGAGTCGCCGCCAGCGGCGTCGAGGTGCTCGAGCTCCTCAAGAGAGGCCGCTTTGACCTGATCCTGATGGATTGCAGGCTTCCACAGGTCGACGGGCTTGAGGCGACCCGGAGAATCCGGGCGGGCGAGATCCCCGGCGCCTCGGACATTCCCATCATCGCGCTCACCGGAAACAGCGAAGAGGAGAACGCGCAAGAGTGCATGGCCGCGGGAATGAACGACGTGCAGTTGAAGCCGATCCGATCCGAGGTGCTTTCCAGGCTGCTGGAACGATTCGGCAGGGTCCCGGTGCCCCGCTCCTGACGGTCAGTGATCGCTCATGTATCCGAGCTCTTCGAGCTGGCGACGGAGCACCTCAATGGTCACGTCCGATCGCGCATGCGGCAGAGTCGAGCCACCGATGGACAAGGCCAGCTCCTGGGACGAACGGATCGTCTGATCCAGACTCTCGAGCATTCTCCGAACGGCCTCCGGGTCGCGCCCGAAAAGGTCGGTGCTCTCGCTCGGGTCCTGATCGATGCGGTACAAGTGCACCACCGGCCGATCCGGATCGTCGCTGGAGCGCAGGATCTTCCACGGGCCGTCCTCGATCGCCTCCCACAGTCGCGGGTTGCTGATCCTGGAGAGACCCAGGTGCATCAGCCGGCGGCTCGATGGCGTCGTCCGCAGGACGTCGAGCCCGGTCATGCGCTTGTCCGCCGGGATGCCCAGGAGACCCAGAACCGTCGGGCTGACGTCCTCGAGGCGCACGCTCTCTTCGACGCGCAAGCCGCCCGGCACTCCGGGTCCGCGCAGGATCCAGGGGACCTTCACCAGCTCGCCCCAGAGGTACAGGCCGTGATAGAGGTTTCCGTGCTCATTGAACTGCTCGCCATGGTCGGACACGACGCATAGCAGGACCCGGTCGAACAGCTCAAGGGATCGCAGATGATCGATCAGCGGCCGGACGAAGTGGGCATCCACCTCGCGGACCGTCGCCTGGTAACGATGCCGCAGATGCGAGGTCGCGAGCGGTTCGCGCTCCACCCGGGCGCGCCGCTCGACCTCCGCGAGCTCGATCCGGTCTGGCGGCGTGCAGTCGGCGTCCACGGCCTCGAGAAACCGCGGCGTCGGCCGGAAGTTGTGCACGAAGTATGTGTGCAGGAACAGGAAGAACGGAACGTCCTGGTGCTGGTCGATCCACTGCAGGATGGATTCCACGCCGGCAAATCGAGTCTGCCCGGCGTCGAGTTCGGGCGGCGGCCCGAACAGCTTGCGCGAGCAGGCGGAGACCTCCGAAAGAACGTAGCGCGGGAAGCCGTGGGAAAGGCCGAAGACCGGGTCGACGTAGCCGCCGCCGGTGAACGCGGCGGTCGCGTAGCCGCGTCGATGCAGCTCGAGAGCCAGGAGTGGAGAGCGGACCCGGTCGAGACGGCGCGTGGTGTCGGTCAGCTCGTGAACGAGAGGATTCTGGCCGGTGAAGATGGTGAAGTGCGCAGGCATCGTCCAGGACACCGGACTGATGACCCGCTCGAACAAAGCGCCTTCCGCGGCCAGGCCATCGAGGGCCGGCGTGGGTTGGTTCGCCGCTCCGTAGCAGCCCAGCTCGTCGGCGCGCAGGGTGTCCAGGGAAAGGACGATCACCGAGGTCTTCCCGTGGCCTGCCGAGCACAGGAGCTCGGGCGCTCCCACCAGCGCCAGGTTCCCGGCCCCGCCGCTTGCGACCCACTGAAGGTCGATCGAGCGTCCCGCAAATTCCTGGAGCGGGACCTCGACCGGGCGGAACAGTCCGGAGTCGAGGGCGCTGAGCCGCGCCCGAAAAACCGGCATGCCGTCGGCCAGCAGCTCGAGCTGTACGTGGCTGTCGGCGGCTGCAAACGCTCCGAGATCGAAGCACAGTCTGGGTCTTCGAGCACCGATCGCAACTTTCATCTGCGCTCGTGCGGGACAAGGAAGGAGCAGGCTGTCGAGGTCCTGGCCTTCGAGCCGGACGCGGCGATGCAGGGTCGCGCCGAGTGCGGCCGCGTCGACTCTCCTGCTCAGGCCCAGGCTCGTCAGGAAGTCGAGGGTCTGAACCGAGAGCTCGCGGAAACCGGCGCCCGAAGGCCCCGGGATCAGCGACACCAGGACGGCGCTGCGCAGACGATCCGGCGGAAGATCGACGCACAGCTCCTGCCAGGGAGACTGCTCGGGAGCCTGCTCGGATTTCAGATAGTCCGCCGCGACCTCATGCACCGCGAGCGCCGGCCGGCGCTTCAGCGCTGCTTCCAGATCCAGAACGTCTCTTGGCAGCGACACGATCGAGAGACGGGGGGCCTGCCCACCGGCGGCGGGTCGAGCGTGGATCTGCACTCGCAGGCCGCAATTGAAGTCGCGAACGGGAACGAGTCGATGGATCCCGCCGCTGGAAGGAACGGCATGAACCAGTGCCCGACCGTCGACGGGGTCGACGGCTGCTCTCACGGACGAAAGCGGCGCCTTGTCTGCCGTTTTCCATTCTGCGCTCGGCCAGCGATCCAACGGATCGAACAGGATCCGGCCGGCGGAAGCCTGCTGATCCGCGGGCTCCGGAGAGGTGAGGACCGGGCACTCGAGCGCTGCCGATTCCACATGCTCCAGCAGGTCGATCCAGGGAGCTTCGGTCCCGGAATGGACCTCGGTGCCGGCCTCCGGACGAGAGCACATGGGCAGCAGGAACAGGATCGAGGTCAGCTCCCACACTCGAAAGGAGAGCACCGAAAAAGTGAGCCGGGAATTCATGGACATTGGTCTTCGTCGACTTCGGTGCCGCGCGTCGGCTCGGGCAGCGTCCGGGCCGGTCGACCATGATCGCGAAACACCTGCAACCAGTGGATGAAGTCGCCGTCCTCCGAAAGACTGTGCGCGTGCAGGAAGGGGTGCGCCTTGCGCAGAACGCCGGCGCTGTCGATGAACAGGAGCCACGGCCAGCCGGCGGCGCCCAGCGACTCGGTCTCCGGGTCCGAGTACGCGTTGCACCAGTGGAGCACGGGCTCGGGATCGAGGAAGGCGGCCTTGTTCATCTCCGTCTTCAGATTCGCCAGCGATTCCCTGGAAAGAAGGGCTGGAATCACGAGCACCATGTGCTGCGTGAGATCGGCGCGCGCTTGCATCTGTGCCAGCTCGCCGATCGCACGCCGTGCCGAAGCGACGATCTTCGCGGCCGCGACCTCTTCCGCCTCCCCGGGCGCGGACCCGGGCAGGAACAACGCCAGCGTACCCTGGGGCACCGGCTCGAGCCCGACCACGGGTCGATTGAAGTAGCGGTAGGGATGACCGGTGCGAGCATCACAGAGGTCGAATACGAGCTCGGTCCAAGGAGCCCGACCTTGCTCTCGCGAACGATCCATTCGCGTCAAGGTCGGGTTCATCACCGAATACGCGCCGTGGTCCGCGGCAAAGCCGATGAATCCTTCGATCGGCGCGCCGTCGACCGTGTGATAGAAGCCGGCACCCTTGCCGTTGATCAGGACCTGAATCAGGCCGCCGTCGACCCGGATCAAGAAGTCGAATCCGGTCGCCCGCTGGCCGAAGTCCTGGCCCCCGACCGGGATCGATCCGTGCAATGGTCCATCGCGGTCGCGAAGGCCGCTCAGGTAGAAGCTCACGGAATCGAACGTGGGCTCATTCTCTCCTGCCCCGATCGAGTACAGGAAATCGCCCGCGCTGAAGTTGAGGCGCAGGTTCCGGTCGCGGCGCGTGTAGCCCAGGACCAGCGCACCCGACACGAAAGAAGTCGTGAACTTGACGCGCGCGCGCAGCTCGAAGGCCCCGGGCGTGATCCACTCCGTCCCACGAGTGAAGGCGTGCACCTGGTGCGCGCGCCGGTCGAAGTCGCCGGTCTCGGTGCGCGGCTCCTTGCGGCCGACGTGCAGAGTGCGGTCCCGGTCGAGGTACCAGAGGCCAGGCACGCGCCGCTCCTCGTAGTCGGTGAGCAGGTCCTCCTTGAGCTCCATAAAGTCCAGCCTGCGAGGAGGAGGGTCGAAGGGATGGAGCAGCCGCTCGAGCAGGTTCTCATCCACGCCCCCTCGGGGAATCTGTGGGATTCCGAGCCAACGGGCGACTCTTGCGTGATCCGCGCGCATCGCAGCCGCCGATGCTGCGAGATTCCTGGAGGAATAGAAGGCGTGAGCCTCAAGGAGAGTGGCCGCGAGCGACTGCGTGCGGGAGAGATCGGAGAGGAACGGTGCCGGCGTGGAACAGCGAGCTCCCGGAGGGCTCAGCCGCTGCAAGGCGATCCATGCGGCGTCTTTGCGCTCTGTTTCCCGGCAGGCATCGTGCAGCGACCGAAGAGAGTCCGGCCGCAGGTCATCGGCCGCGAGCGACCAGATCCATGCCGCCACCGCGTCGCTCTGGGCACCGACCTCCCAGAGAAGCTCCGCAGCGAGCGACGCCTGGTCCTCTCCGAAGCAGGGCTCGGCCCGGTGTCGCGACCAGACCCAGGTGGGCTCGTCGTATACGAAGGGTGGGATCCCCGCCTCGCCGGCGGTCTCCGTGTACCTGAGGGTCCATTCCTTGCGGTCCTGCCAGTAGAAACCGGCGATGAAAGTGCCGAAGCCTTGCGCGAATGCCTCGAGGCTCTCGGGTCGGCCGTCCTTGCCGTCGCAAAACGTCCGCACGAACACGGCCTTGGGGTTGCGCAAGAGCTCGCCACCCATCCGCAGGAACTGCAAGAACGGCTCCGCGAACAGCGCGCGCCCGTCCGCTTCAAAGCTCTTGAGATAGACGTACAGCGCGTAGCCCGCCGTGTAGTTGTCGCGATAGTCCTCGAGATCTCCCTCGATCAGCCGGGTCAGGTTTTCGAGACCTCCGTAGCCCTTGATGAAGGCTGCCTCGATCGTGCCGAACTGCGCGTGATGAGGCACGAAGGTCTCGGCCGCGGATTCGGAATAGGCGGCCCCGGTCCACACGGCGCGCCCTTCCAGCAGCCATGGCGGCAACCCGGGGTGAAGTGCGGCGTCGAAGCGATGGGTGAGCTCGTGGGTGAGCGCATGACCCAGACCTTCGATGCTGCCGCAGGAAAAACGCACCGTCGTGACATCGCCGTTCTGGAATCCGCCGGCCCACCAGAACGGTGATCCCTCCGATTCGAGTCCAGGTGCATCGGGAACGATGCGCACAATGCCCGGTCGGCCGGCGAACGGATCGGCGCCAAACCAGCGAGCGAGCCGCCGATGATGCTGCTCGACGGTCTGGGCGGCGCCCAGGAGCGTCTGATAACCGCAGTCGGTCTCGATCCGGTAGAGCCCGGTCTCGGACAGCGCGACTCCGGGAGAAGCGAAGTTGTCGTGTGCTCGCGTGAAGGCCTCGGCCTGGTCGGCGCCCTGCAGCTCCAGCTCCTCGAGCGTCCAGGGCTTCTCGCCTCTTTCCAGGAGACGCTGGCGGACGCGCGAGAGGCCGCTCTGCGCGGACCGGGCAAACGAAGAAAGAGACCGGGGCACGGGGCCCTGCAGATCCTTGAACGCGCCCTGGGTGGTGAAACCATGAAGGACCCGGGCCGCGTGCGTCGCCACCTCTGTCCTGCCGCTCACCAGGGCGCTGTTCATTGCGCGCTCGATGGCCTTTAGCACCTGGATCTTCAGGGTCTCCGGCACTTCGAGCGACGGCACGAATTCCGCGAATCGTTCCTTGAGCAGCGCAGGGCAGGGGTATGCGAGATCGTGGGCGAAGCTTCCTGCCCAGTGCGCGACCAGGAGGTCCTCCGGCTTGCGCGCGGATTCCCTGGTTCGTGCCGCGGCAAGGTGCAGCAGCTCGTCGACAGCCTGCGCGCGCAGTGAGGCGACCTTCTGCGGGTAGGGATCCTCCGGGTTCATGCCCTTCTGAGCGGCCGCGCTGACACGCACGTTGCCCGAGGCGTCCACACCCGCGCAGCACAGCTCGTGCGACCAAAGCGCGAGAGCATCGGGCTCGTTCGCGGCGGTCTCCCGCAGGAGCTCGAGGATCTCGGGCGAGCCGGGCGCGAGGGCCAGGGCATAGGTGAAGTGCTGGAGCGCTTGCGACCGGTCGCCTTTCTCCAGGGCCCTGCGGCCGGACTCGAGCGGAGCATCGAGAGGACCGTCGGATCCGAGCGCGATCACGACTGCCAGGGACCGGAATGCGGCGCCTTTCACGGAATCCGGGCCGGCATCGCGAAGAACCTGGTTCACGGAGCGCTGCTCCGATCGACCGAAAGCTCGGCAAGCAGCTCCCGGACTCTCGATTCGATCTGGTCGCGCACTCGGCGAAACTCCGCGGGATCGAGGTCGCGCGGGTCGGGAATCTGCCAGTCCAGGCGGCGCGCGGCCTTGATCTTTGGACAGGCGTCGCCGCAGCCCATGGTCACGACGGCATCGATCTCGCCGTCGGGAAGCTTCTCGATCGCCTTGGACTCGTGCCGGCTCAGGTCGTAGCCGATTTCCTTCATCGCCGCGATGGCCTTGGAGCCGACCTTTCTCGAAGGGCGCGAGCCCGCGCTGTAGGCCTCGACGCCCTTCCCGTGGATGCGCGCGAACGCCTCCGCCATCTGACTGCGGTTGGAGTTCTCGACGCACACGAAGACCAGTCGCACCGGTCGCGGGCTCATCGAGAAGATCCCTCGGTGGTCGCGCCGGGGCCGGAGGGAGAACGGAATCCGCGGACCAGAGCAAAGCAAAGGACGGCGAGGCCGGCGCCGACCAAAGGTCCCAGTAGGTAGATCCAGAGGTGATGACCCCAAGGAGCACACAGGGCCGGTGCCAGGGAGCGGGCGGGATTCATGGAGGCGCCGCTGACCGGTCCTCCGAACAGGACATCGAGCGCGACCGCCGCGCCGATGGCAAGTCCGGCGACGATGCCCTTTTCCTTGCTGCCGGTGGAGACCGCGAGGATCACGATCATCAGCCATGCCGTCATCAGGATCTCGAAGATCAACGACTGCCAGGCCGGCCCCGATGGACCCGTGGCGCCGAGAGTCGGGTGCCCGCGGAACAGAGTCTTGAGGAGCAGGCTCGCGCCGAAGGCACCGACGCATTGACCGATCACGTAGCCGGGCACGCGGCGGAGGGGGAATCGTCCTGCCAGGCAGAACCCGAGAGTCACGGCAGGGTTGAAGTGGGCGCCGGAGACGTCGCCGAAGGCCTCGATCAACGTGAACACCACCAGACCGAAAGCCAGGGCGATTCCCACCAGGCCGGCTGCCCCGTTCAAGTCGTTGACGATGACGGTCCCGGTGCCCGCGAACACCAGAAAGAACGTACCGATGGCCTCGGCTGCCAGGGGTCTCATTCGCGGCTCCTTCCGTTCTGGTGCAATCCGGATGGTCCGGGCAGTGCGTGCGGAACGACTCCCGGACCCGGCGGTCCCCAGGTCGCGTTGTCGCTCGGAGTAGGACGGGGGAAGTCTACTGCGGATGCGGAATCGATCGTGACCCGCCTGACCTCAGGCGGCCGAAGGCGGCAAGCGGGATCAGAACGTCCAGGACACTCCGACGATGTAGGTGACGTCCTTGCCCTCGAGACCGGACGCGGGGCTGGAGTCCCAGTCGAACAGCACCTTGGCCTCGAGCGAGAAATTGCCGGCCAGGGCGGCGCGGATTCCCGTCACGGTCTTGACGATCTGGTCGTCGTTGAAGCTCTCGATGCTGGGCAGCCACGCGCTGTCGTGGAAGAAGGTGGCGTTCTTGCCGATCTTCTCGTCGTAGTGGAGCGCGGCGCGCGCGGAGAGATAGTCCTCGTTGTTGGTCTCGTCCTCGTACTCCTCGCTGGTGAAGCCGACGCCGACTTCCGTGAACAGGTTGCGCTCCTCGCCCTCGACCCACTGATAACCGGTACCGACGCCGGCGTTGAACAGAAGGTCGAGCTCGCGGATTCCGTCCTTCTCGGCGGACACGATTCCGTATCCGTACCACTTCTTGGTGAAGAAGTAGTCGTACTTGGCGGCCCCGCCGATGCGCCGCGCCGAAGTGAACTCATCCCCGGTGACCGGATCCTCCTGGCGGCCGGAGAGGTAGAGGGCCGTGAACGTCCAGCGGTCGTCCTCGCCGCGTCCGACGACCTTGGCGTCGGCGCTGGCGTTCTTGGAGTTGGTGTTGCCCGAGGTGATCGTGAGGCCGGCGTTGAACACGCCCTCCCATGCGCGGCCCAGCCACATCTTCTCGGGCTTCTCTTCCTCCGCTGTCGGCGCCGCCGCCGGCGCGTCCTGCCATGAGAACGACGCCTCCGGCCAGAATCCTTCTTCACCGCCGTTCGCGGCAACGAGCGCGACTGCCAGAATCAAGCTCATCTCGGTTTCCTCGTTGAGATCGGGACGGAAGGCGCGGGATTGTATCCATGTGCCGGGGATCGGCGTGAATGGTCGGGATCACTGCCGCCATTGCGATGGTCGCGAGACCGCGTGACGAGGATCAGGCCTTCTTCAGCGCGAGCCCGAGCCGGTGACCTTCGATGTCGAGCACGGTCATGCCCGGGGCGGGCGCGGCGCGGACCGACTCGAAGCGCACAGCGAGGAGCTCTTCGGCGATGTGATCGCGATTCCTCTTCAGCGCGTCGAGGAGCAGGGGCTCGTCACAGTAGAGAGTGAGCTCGATCCGGTCGGTGAACTCGAGACCCGCCTCCTTTCGAGACTTCTGGATCCTGCTGACGACCTCGCGCACCAGCCCCTCGCGCAACAATTCCTCGTCGAGGTGGGTGTCGAGGGCGACGGTCAACGCGCCTTCGGTCTCGATCACCACGTCGCCGCGCGGGCTGCGGGAGACGACGACGTCCTCCTTGCCGATCGCCTCGCCGGCGATGGAGAACGTGGCGCCGCTCTGCAGACGATGCCACTGCTCGCGCGAGAAGCCGGCGATGGCCGCGGCGACCTCCTTCATCTTCGGCCCGAGGCGCTGACCCAGGGAGCGGAAGTTTGCCTTGATCGTCAGCGTGCACAGGTCCGCGTCATCGTCCTTGAGGCTGACCTCGTTGACGTTGACCTCGTCCGCGAGCAGCTCGAGGCAGCGCTCGAGCGCCCGATGGACGGCGGAGTCATGGTGCACGATCATCAGCCGCGCGAGCGGCTGGCGCGTCTTGATCTTGTGCTTCTCGCGCAGTGCCCGGCACATCGACGCGACTTGGCGAACGAGCGCGACCTCCGCCTCGAGCTCGGAGTCGAGCTTCGCGGTCTCGATCGCGGGATAGTCACAGAGATGAACGCTATCCTTCCCGGGCGACGCCATCCCCGGATGGACGACGAGATCCTGGTACATCGCCTCCGTCATGAACGGCAGGAACGGCGCCATCACCCTGGAGAAAGTCACGAGGACCTCGTACAGGGTCGCGTAGGCCGCCGCCTTGTCGGCGCGCGCCGCCGGGTCCCTGGCGCTGCGCCAGAAACGCCTGCGGCTGCGGCGGATGTACCAGTTGGTGAGGTGGTCGATGAACTCCATGATCCGGGGCACGACCTTGTACAGGTAGTAGCCCTCCATCTGCTCGTTGATCTCGCGCACCTGCGACTGCAGGACCGACAGGATCCAGCGGTCGATCCCGGGACGAGCCTCGATGGCGGGCGTCGGCACGCGGTCGAACCCGGTCCTCGGGTGCCAGCCGTCGACGTTCGCGTACTGAACGAAGAACGACCAGGCGTTGCGCAGCGGCAGCAGGACCGTGCGCACCACCTCGCGCACGCCGTTCTCCGAGAACCGCAGCGGCTCGGCGCGCACCACCGGCGAGTTGATCAGGCAGGCGCGCAGCGCGTCCGCGCCGTGCTCGTTCAGGACCCGCGAGGGGTCGGGATAGTTCTTCTTCGACTTGCTCATCTTCGAGCCGTCTTCGGCGAGCACCAGTCCGTTGACGATCACGTTGCGGAACGGCGTGGAGTCGAACAGCGCCGTCGACAGCACGAGCAGCGTGTAGAACCAGCCGCGAGTCTGGTCGAGTCCCTCGGCGATGAACTGTGCGGGGAAGCCGTGCTCGAACTGCTCCTTGCGCTCGAACGGATAGTGCACCTGTGCGTACGGCATCGCGCCCGATTCGAACCAGCAGTCGAACACGTCGGAAATGCGGCGCATCGACGCGCCGCAGCTCTCGCACTTGAGCTCCAGGTGATCGATCTTGTGCGGGTGCAGGTCGGGGACGATCGTGCCCGTCCGCTTCTCCAGCTCCTGCGCCGAGCTGATGCAGGTCTGATTGGCGCACTTGCCGCAGACCCAGACGGGGATCGGCGTGCCCCAGAAGCGGTTGCGAGAGATGTTCCAGTCGCGCGCCTCCGCCAGCCAGTTGCCGAAACGCTTGCGGCCGACCGCCTCCGGCACCCAGTGGATGGCGTCGTTGTGCGCCACCATCCGGTCGCGCAGACGCTCGACGCGCACGAACCATCCCGGCACCGTCTTGTAGATCAGCGGGGTGCCGCTTCGCCAGCAGAACGGATAGCTGTGAACCGTGGTCTCGTGCTTGAGGATCGCGCCCTTCTCCTTGAGCGCACGGATGATGTTCTTGTCGGCCTCCTTGACGTTCTGGCCGGCGAAATCCGTGACCGCTGCGGTGAACCGTCCTTCCTCGTCGACCGGATCGACCACCGCGATCTTCTCCCGGCGGCAGATCTCGAAATCGATCTCGCCGTACGCGGGCGCCATGTGGACCAGACCCGTGCCCTCGTCGCTCTTGATGTCGCTCGATCCGACGATGTAGAAGGCTCCGCCGCCACCGTGCGGCTTGTCCTTGAGGTCGGCGAAGTAGGGGAAGAGCGGCTGATAACCGCGGTCGAGGAGGGCGCTGCCCGGAAGGGTCGCCACGACCTCCGCATCCTTGCCCAGCGACTCATCGAGACGCCCGCGAAGGACGATGTAGGTGGCGGGATCATTCTTGCGACGGGCACGCACGTACTCGAGCTCGGGTCCGACGGCGACCGCGAGGTTGGACGGCAGAGTCCAGGGTGTGGTCGTCCACACCAGGAGAAAGCAGTCCTTCTCGCCGTCGAGCGCGAGCTTCACGGTGATCGCCGGATCCTGGACGTCGCGGTAGTCGAGATTGGCTTCGAAGTTGGACAGCGACGTCGACAGCCGCCAGCTGAACGGCATCACCCGGTAGTCCTGGTAGACGAGGCCCTTGTTCCAGAGCTCCTTGAACACCCACCAGACGCTCTCCATGAACGGGCGGTCCATGGTCTTGTAGTCGTTGACGAAATCGGCCCAGCGGCCGAGGCGCTCGATGATCGTCTGCCACTCGCGGGTGTAGCGCAGCACGTTCTCGCGGCAGGCCTCGTTGAACCGGGCGACTCCGAACTCGCGGATGCTGCGGGGCCCGGAGAGGTTGAGCGTCTTCTCGATCTCCATCTCGATCGGCAGGCCGTGCGTGTCCCAGCCGAAGCGGCGCTCGACGCGGTGTCCGCGCATGGTCCAGTAGCGCGGGACGATATCCTTCAGGGTCGAGGCGACCAGATTCCCGTAGTGGGGGAGGCCGGTTGCAAACGGCGGTCCGTCGTAGAACACGTAGGCGCTGCTTGCCGGGCGGTCTTCCACGGAGCGGCGGAACACGTCGCGATCCCGCCACAATCGCAGGACCTCCTCTTCCAGCCTGGGAAACGAGACCTCCGGTGGGATCGGCGGGAAGGCGGGCATCGAGTCGGGCGGTCCTCTCTCGGTCGTTGATCCGGCCCGTCCCTGTGGGCCGCGAGTTTCCCTGGGGGTGCAAGCGTCGAGCAGATTAGCGGGGGCTGTTCCGCGACCAATAGAGGGTCACCGGGGGTGGATCTCGATGCGGCGGTCTGCGCCGCGCGGCCCGAGCTGTGCTTGAAGGCTATGTTGGCGGCGTCGATCGGCGATCGCGGCCGGCGCGGGCGCCTGCCGGCGGTGACCCGTTCGTCACCAAGGAGCTCTCCATGATGACTGCAAGAACCACGACCCTGATGGTGCTGTTCCTCCTGCTGGTGGGCGTCGGACCCTATCGGTCGGAGCCGGTCTCGCCTCGCGCGGACAACCAACTCGTCACCTTGTGGGCGAACGACGAGACCCTCGCCACCTTCGACTTCACGACCGGGACCCACGGCAGCGTGGTCAAGGACGGTGAGCTGATCCTCGACGGGACGCAGATCGCGTTCAACGTCTTCGAGAAGAATCAGCTTTCGTACGGATACGTGAGGGGCATCGTCTCCGAGATCATCGACCTGGGCGACGTCGTGATCGACCCGGTCGATCGTCCCGACGACCGATCCCCCAAGCCGGTGCTCAACCTGTTCCATTCCCTCGACCTTCGAGACGGCCATTTCATCTACCGGGCGCCGATCGACAGGGAGATCCGTCACACCGAAGCCCAGAAGATCTTCAAGCCGCTGCCGCGCGATTTTCTTGTGAGCTTCGAGCCTGAGGTCGGCCACACCTACGTGATGCGCTTCAAGCCACGCGGCGAGAAGGAAGAGCAATCGACCGTCCTCAAGCTCCTGATCATCGACTTCCAGCCCGGCCACCTGCTCACCTTCCGCTGGCAGAAGCTGTGATCGGTTTCCGGCAAGAACCGCCAGAGGCTCGATCGACCATCGAAACTGGATTCCCGCATTCCCGAGAATCACGGTAGGCAGGCACAGGGTGCATCAATGGCCTGGATTCCCGCTTTCGCGGGAAAGACGCAGTGGGCAGGCACAGGGTGCATCAACGGCCTGGATTCCCGCTTTCGCGGGAATGACGGCGGGCCCCGGCAGTCCCCAAAGTGAACGACACTAGGTCTAGAGTCTGATTCTCCAGGGGAGTGATGCACTACTGTTCGTCGCAGCGGCGGTAGGCCTCGACCACGGCGAGCTCGCCTTCCTTGCCGTCTCTTGCGTTGCCGTGCTCCATGCCGAGGATGCCGGCGTAGTCCTTGTTCTTGAGGTGGCGGAAGATGTTTCGGTAGTTCACCTCGCCCGTGCCGGGTTCGCGGCGCCCTGGGTTGTCGCCGACCTGGAAGTAGCCGATCTCGTCGTACAGCCGGTCGATGTTGGGGATCAAGTTGCCTTCGGTGATCTGCTGGTGGTACATGTCGAAAAGGATCTTGCAGGAGGGGCTTTCGACCGCCTTGCAGATCAGGTACGCCTGGGTCGAGCGGGTCAGGAACTGGCCGGGGTGATCATGCAGCTCGTTCAAGGGCTCGAGCACCATCACCAGCCCGTGAGGCTCGAACACCGCCGCCGCGCGCTTCAACGTCTCGATGGCGTTCACCGTCTGCACCTCCGGGTGGAGGCGATGGTCGTAGTCGCCGAGAACGACGGTCATCCAGCGGGCACGGACTCGGCCGGCAACCTCGACGGCCTTCTTGCAGCTCTCCAGAAACTCTCCGCGCTGTCCCTCGTCGCCGGAGGTGAAGGTGGGCCTGCCGAACCCCGTCGAGCCGTTGACCACGAAGACGCCCATCTCCATCCCGAGGCGCTCCATCGCCTCGGCGATGCGCTTCTGCTCGTCGACGGAGCGACCCGCCATTCCGTTGTCCTCGATCGCAGTGAAGCCCTGGGCGTTCATCCACTCGAGCTGCTTGACCGGGTCGTCTCCCGCGTGATGGCGGAACATTCCGAAGTGCGGCGCATACTTGAGCCCGAACTTCGAACGGGGATCGATCGGGGCCCGGACTTCGAAGCCGAGCGGATCAGCAAGGACGCGTGCGGCGGCGGCGGAGACGCAACCTGCCGCGGTGGACCTGAGCCAGGTACGACGGGACACTCGGACCATCGGCGGTGCCTCCCATCTTCGGATTCGGTGATGTTGTTCCCGGTCGGCATTATGCATCCGGCTCACTCGTCCGGCGCGGGACCGCGGACCCAGTGAGCGCACCTGGGTGAAGAGCCTTCGACACGGGAGGATTCATGGCGAGACAGAGCGGAAGGCGAAAGAGGGACAGCGCAGAGCGTCCCCGGAGAGCCGCAGACATGAAAAAGTCAACGGCGACGCTCGACCGCCTTCGTTCGCTGTGCATGGGGTTGCCGGAGACGAACGAAACCCAGGCATTCGGCCATCCCAACTTTCGCGCCGGCAAGAAGACCTTCTGCGTGTTCGAGCACTACCACGGCCGGCCGTGCATCGCTTTCAAGGCGACCGTACCTGAGCAGCAGACTTTGGTCGGTGACGAACGATTCTTCGTGACTCCGTACGTGGGCAAGCACGGCTGGGTGAGCCTGTGGGTCGACCGGCCGTTCTCCTGGTCGATGGTCAAGGACCTCGCGCTGCGCGCCGATCGCCTTGCAGCTTCGAACAAGATGCACTCCGTGCTCGATTCCGGCGCCGGACCCAGTCCTCGAAGACCTTCGCTGCGCCGCGTTACTTGAGGTAGCCCAGCATCCGAAGCTCGCGCTCCGCGCCGTATTCGAGGGTTCTTTCTTCCGTCCCGATGTCGAGGTCCTTGACCATGGCCTCGGCCTTCAGCCTGTGCTCCCGAAGGAGTCTACGTGCGAATTCGAGCTCCGGCGGCGCCAGCGTGACCAGTGAGTGCACCTCCCCCTTGTCCGTGGAGAGGTCGTACAGCTCTTCCCGATCGCTATGGACAAACCGGATGTACTTGTGCTGATCGAACACGAGAGAGATGCGGTTCTCGTAGTAGTAAAGGCCCGTGCTCATCACCGCCGAGTCCTGCTCACGGCCGAGCAGCGACTTCGATCCTGCCTGCGCGATCTTGGTCTCGGGCAGCCACTGCTGCGGCTCAAGCTCGCACAGACCGAGAATCGTCGCCGGGAGATCCTCGGTGGAGACGGAGTGGTGCAGCCGGCGAGATTCGGTGGCTCGGGGCGGCTTGATCAACAGCGGCACGCGCAGGAGCTCGTCGTACAACGACTGACCGTGCTCCACTGAGCCATGCTCCCAGAACTCTTCCCCGTGGTCCGACGTGAAGACCAGCAGCGACTCGTCGTAAAGCCCTGCGTCCCGGAGAAACCGGACCAGCCTCCCGATGCACTCGTCGACGTAGGCGACCTCGGCTGCATACCACTCGCGGACCTTGGCTCGGGAGACGTCGTCGAGCACCATTCGTCCCGCGCGAACCTCGAACGGCTGGAACGGGGCTCCGTCCGGAGCCGCAGGAGGCGGTCCCTCGGGGCGGTGGGCAGCGGGCGGCTCGTAGGGGTAGTGCGGGTCGAAGTAGTGCAGCCAGAGAAAAAAGTCCTCGTCCCGATGCGCGGCGATCCATTCGCAGGCGATGGAGGTGATCTGCTGTGCGTCGCCTGGTTCCGGTCGCGTTTCTGACCGGACTTCGAACAGCCCCTTCATCCATGTCGACAGGGGGGTGGAGACATCGCGCCGGGGAAAGAAGACGTATTCATCGAACCCGCGCTTCATCCCCAGGCCGGGACCGAGCAGCGGGTTGTGGACGATGCCCGCCGTCCGATAACCCGCATGCTTCATCCGCTCGGCCAGGGTCGGCAGGGCGCGCGGCAGTCTCACTCGAAGGTCGACGAGCTGGTGAACGTCCGGGGAGACGCCCGTCATGAGCGAGGCCATCGCCGGCAGCGTCCACGGAGCCGGTGATCGCGCGTTTTCGAACAGGATTCCGTCCGCCGCCAGGGCATCCAGGTGGGGCGTCGGGGCGGCGCCTTCCCGGTAGCAGGACAGGAAGTCCGGCCGCAAGGTGTCGACGACCAGCAGTAGAACCTTGGACACGGACCGAGCGCTCGCAGCTCGCGGGGCGTCGACTTCGGCGGCTTCGATCGATCGGTTCCTGAAAGCGAGCGGGAAGGCCACGATCGCCGCGAACAGCGCGGCAAGCAGGGGCAGCGGGCTCATTCGCGGGCGCGCTCCGAAAAGGGTCCATGCAGTGAACACGACCGCAGGAACCGCGAGCGCCCAAAGAGCGATCACGGCGAAGGTGCTCTTCACCTGGAATCGAAACATCCAGAGGACTGCGGCGGTCTCGAGCACGACCAGGGCCAGCCCGCCGGAACAGGAGGCGAGGCGGAGGCGGAACGACTCCTCCTTTGACCATCGATGCAACGATCGGAGCAACAGAAGAGCGCCGAGCAGGCCGGCTCCGAGCAGACGATTCCAGGGAGGTAGCTGGAGCGAGTCGCCCAGAAAAGCAAGCAGAAGCGCGAGGAGCGCCGCGATCAGCATCCCCGCGTGGATCGCCAGGAGGGCGGTGCCCGCGTGCACCCGGGTCACCCGACCCAGCGGATTCAGGACGAGCAAGGCAAGGCCGGCACAGAGCGCGAAGACCGAGGTCGTCGTGAACGCGACTGAAGGAAGGATCGCGCGCAGCGAGGCACCATCCATCCTCCGGACGTCGGTCCAATCCCACTCGAGAAAGCCGAGGATGAAGTCGACGCTTCCGACGACCAGCGCGACGGAAAGCGCGAGCGTGGCGCACAACTTGAAAGGGAGGGTGCACATGTCCGAGTGGCCGCGACGGGGGGCAGGTATGCCATGGTCGATCCGCTGGTTTCAGGGATCGAATGAAGGGAGCCAATCGAGACCACGACGATGACGGCGGCCGCTCGAAGTAGATCTCGTATTCCTGGCCGGCTCGGATCTTTTCCTCGGCCGCAGACTCTACCCTTCCTTCTGCGCCACGCAATGAGCTCGAGAGCCCCGCACCCCTAACCCGGATCATGCAAGCTCCTAGCGCCTGACAAGATGGATTTCGTCGCGAGCACCTGCGAAGGGGCCGGGGCCTGCCGCCGCTCGCGGCCGAACCCCCGTTTTACGCGTGCTCTTGGCCGGCGCGGAAGGTCGGGGCTAATCTTCCGTGCCAATGTCGAGGCCACTGACTTCGGGCGCAGGTGCTCTGCTGCTGACTTTCGCGGGACTGGGTTCTGCGGAGCTGCGAGAGGCCCGTTGCCCTGCTCTCCCGGCGACGTCCATCACGCAGGACGATGCTTCGGACCCCGCGGGCGAAGCCTGGAAGCGCCTGCTCCTGCCGGGGATCCGTCAGTACTGCTTCGAGTGTCATTCGGGCAAGGAGCCGGAAGGGGATCTGGATCTCGTAAGGATCGCGAGCGCTGCAGACCTCGGCGCGGATCCGGAGAACTGGCGAAGGATCCTTCAGCGCCTCACCCTTCGTGAGATGCCGCCCGAGGGAGTGGCTCGACCCTCCGCGACGGAATACAAGCAGTGGGTGCGCACGCTCAGCGATGCCTTGAGCGCCGTGACGGGTGAGGCCGAGGCGAACCGTGCATCAGAGGTCGGACGGGTGACCGCGCGCCGCCTCAACCGGGTCGAATACCAGAACACGATCAAGGATCTCCTCGGGCTCGAGTTCGACGCCAGGACCTTCTTTCCCGCCGACGACGTCGGCCACGGCTTCGACAACATCGGCGACGTGCTGTCGATGCCGCCGATGCTGGTCGAGAAGTACCTCGCCGCCGCGGAGGAGATCGCCGCAGCGGTAATCGTCGACACCGACCCCAAGCACCCCTTCCTGCTCGAGGTCGCTCCCGCCGAGATCACCCTCGAAGGCGGCGCCCGCTGCAGCGACGGCGAAACGGTGTTCATGTATTCGAGCTCCCAAGCGTTCATCGACTACGGGTGCCTGCGCGACGGCGAGTACCTGCTGCGCGCGAAGGTCGCGGGCCAGCAGGCGGGAGAGGAGCTGGTCAAGCTCGAGGCGCGGCTCGACGGTCAGGCCGGTGACGTTCAGGAGGTCGCCGCGGTTGCCTCCTCGCCAGAGGTCCACGAGTTCCGGATCAAGGCTGGAAGAGGCCGCCATCAGTTCGGCATCGCTTTTGTCAACGACTTCTACCAGCCCGAGCACCCTGACGAGCACCACAGAGACCGCAACTGTCTGGTCTACTGGCTGTCCGTCGAAGGGCCGCTCGATCACCAGGTGTTCCCCGAGATCCATCGCCGAATCATCTCGGAACAGGCTGCGAAGAGCCGCTCGCCGCTCGACTTCACTCGGATCGTCACGCGCCTCGCGGAGCGCGCCTTCCGCCGCCCGGTCAAAAAGAGCGAGGTCGACCGCATCAAGGCCGCGGTCGACAAGTCGCTGGGCGCGGAGGTGGCGTTCGAGCAGCGCGTGCGGTGCGCGCTGACCTCGCTCCTGGTCTCTCCGCATTTTTTGTTTCGCTGGGAGCTGGACCCGGGGAACGCGGAGTCGCTGCCGCGCGAGCTCACCGACTTCGAGCTGGCCTCGCGGATGTCGTACTTCCTGTGGAGCTCGATGCCGGACGAGATCCTGTTCGATGCCGCGCGCCGCGGCGACCTTCGCGACCCCAGGAAATGCAGTGAGCAGGTCGAGCGCATGCTCGACGACCCGCGGTCGATCGCCCTCGCACGCAACTTTGCCTCGCAGTGGCTCCGGATCCGCAACGTGGAGGGCCTGACTCCGGATCGCGAGCGCTTCCCCGGGGTGGACGCGGCGTTGCTCTCGGCGATGCAGGAGGAGAGCGCGCTGTTCTTCGATGCCTTCCTGCGCGAGGAGCACAGCCTGTGGGAGCTGCTGGGCGCGGATTTCACCTTCGCCAATGACGTGCTCGCGAGGCACTACGGGATCGACGACGTCGCGGGGGGTGCTCTGCGGCGCGTGAGCCCGCCGGCGCACCGACTCGGAGGCATTCTCACGCAAGCCAGCGTCCTTGCCGTGACCTCGAACCCCACGCGCACCTCTCCGGTCAAGCGCGGGCGCTGGATCCTCGACGTGCTGCTCGATTCACCGCCGCCGCCCCCGCCGCCCGGAGCCGATTCGCTCGAGGATCCGGCGGGCGCACTGAAGGCCGCATCGCTGCGCGAGCAGCTCGAGCGGCACCGGAGAAAACCCGAGTGCGCGACCTGCCACGCCCGGATGGATCCCCTGGGACTGGCCCTCGAGAACTACGATGCCGTCGGCCGGTTTCGCGAGATGGACGGCGACCAGCCGATCGATGCATCGGCGGAGCTCCCGGACGGAAGGAGGTTCGTGGGCGCTCTGGAGCTGATCACGATCCTGAAGGACGACGATGCTTTCCTGCGGTCGCTGACCCGTCATCTTGCGACCTACGCGTTCGGGCGCGGGCTGCGGGGAGGCGATGCCGCATGGGTGGAGAATGTCGTTCAGGCTCTGGCGCAGGAGCCCTCGCTGCGTAATCTCGTGCAGGAGATCGTCGCATCCGTGGCGTTTCGAATTCAGGGGCCTGAGGTGAACCCGGGCGTCGAGGATTCCGAGGAGCAAAGGTGAGTGAACGGGGGATGCCGATGAGCCGACCGGGGAGTCGAGGATGAGCTGCGGATGAGCCAGCGGATCTCCAGGCGTGTTTTCCTGCGCGGCACCTCGGTCGCCATGGCGCTTCCGTGGCTCGAGGCGATGGAGCCGGCCGGCCGCTTCATGCCGGCGCCCCGGCCGCGGCGCCTGGCGTTCCTGTACGTGCCCAACGGCATGCATATGCCGCACTGGACGCCAAAGGAGGAAGGATCCGGATTCGAACTCCCGCCTCTGCTTCGACCGCTCGCCGCTTTCAAGGATGATCTTTTCGTGCTCAGCGGTCTGACGCTCAACGGCGCGCGGCCCTGGTCGGACGGCCCGGGCGACCACGCCCGCGCCGCGGCCGCGTTTCTCACCGGCGCCCATCCGAAGAAGACCGGCGGCGACATCTTCAACAGCGTCTCGGTCGATCAGGTGTCCGCGGCGGTCCTGGGCCGCGAGACGATGTTCGCGTCGCTCGAGGTGGGCTGCGAGGCGGGCCAGCAGTCCGGACAGTGCGATTCCGGGTACAGCTGCGCCTACTCGTCGAACATCTCCTGGCATTCGCCGACGATGCCGATGACCAAGGAGATTCACCCGCGGCTGCTCTTCGATCGCATGTTCGGCGCGCCGGACGAGGACGAGGAGGGACGCCGGCGAAGAATGCTCACGCGCAAGAGCATTCTCGACCTGGTCGCGGCGGATTCCCAAAAGCTCCGCAGGCAGCTCGGCAGCGCCGACCGTCGCAAGCTGGACGAGTACCGCCAGGGAGTGCGCGAGATCGAGCAGAGGATGGACGCCGCGGACGCGCAGAGAAAGAAGCGCCTCCCCGGAAACGTGAAGAGGCCGGGCGGCATCCCGATCGACTACGGCGAGCACCTGAAGCTGATGGGAGACCTCCTTGTGCTCGCGTTCAAGCTCGATCTCACCCGCGTCGCGACGTTCATGTTCGCCAACGAGGGCAGCAACCGAAGCTTCCCCGACCTCGACGTCGCGGATGGCCACCACAACCTCTCGCACCACGGCGGCGATCCCAGGAAGCACGAGCAGATCGCGGCGATCAATCGATTTGAGGTCGAGCAGCTCGCGCATTTTCTCGAGAGGATGTCGAAGGAAACCGAGGACGGGCATTCCTTGCTTTCATCCTCCGCGGTGGTGTTCGGCAGCGGCATCGGCGACGGCAACGCCCACAATCACGACGAGCTGCCGATCGTGGTCTTGGGGAGACTCCGCGGCGCGCTGCGACCCGGACGGCATCTGCGCTTTCCCAAGGACACGCCGCTGTGCAACCTCTACCTCAAGTTGCTGCGCAGCGTCGGTCAGGAAGAGGCGCAGAGCTTCGGCGATAGCACCGGGCCCCTCGAGGGGTTGGGTTGACGGGGAGTGATCGATGGATCTGACGGTGAAGGATCGAGTGGCCCTGGTGACCGGCAGCACGACGGGGCTGGGCAAGGCGATGGCCCTGGCGCTTGCCCGCTCGGGGGCGAGGGTGGCGTTCAACTACTTTCGCAACGCCGGGAGGGCGGAGCGCTGCAAGCAGGAGCTTAAGAAGCTCGACAGCGCGTGGACGATGGCGCACGGCGACGTGTCGACGAAAGAGGGCGTGGACAAGGTCTGCACTGCAGTCGAGAAGGAGCTGGGTCCGGTCGAGATCCTGATCGTCAACGCAACTCCCGACCAGCCGCAGATGCCGATCGAGTCCTACACCTGGCAGCACTTCCAGACGATGATCGACTTCTTCATCAAGAGCCCCTACCTCCTGGTGCAGCGCACGGTCGGCTCGATGAAGTCGCGGCGCTTCGGCCGCATCCTCAACATCGGCAGCGAGGTGTTCAACCGCGGCGTTCCCAACTTCACCGCGTACGTCTCCGCCAAGGGCGGCCAGCTCGGCTTCACCCGCAGCCTGGCGAACGAGCTCGCGCCCTTTAGCATCACCGTCAACATGATCTCGCCCGGCTGGATCCCGGTCGAACGCCACGAGAAGGACCCTCAGCCGATGAAGGACGGCTACAAGGCGCTGATCCCGATGGGCCGCTGGGGCGTGCCCGACGACGTCACCGGCGCCGCCGTGTTCCTGTGCAGCAATGAGTCCAGCTTCATCACCGGCCAGTCGTTCTGCATCAACGGCGGCATGACCGTCTGGACCTGACGCCCACCCCGTCATTCCCGCGAAAGCGGGAATCCAGGCCGATGAACCAGTCCGTCGACGCAATGGCCCGTCGTCATTCCCGCGAAAGCGGGAATCGAGGCCGATGAACCAGTCCGTCGACGCAATGGCCTGTCGTCATTCCCGCGAAAGCGGGAATCCAGGCCGATGGATCCTTTGTGTCAGAGCCGACAGGAGATTGCTTCGAAAGGGGATGATCACCAGTCCTCGTGGATGGTGAAGGTGTCGAAGTTGGTGAGCTGGGGGGAGCGGGTGTCGCCGAAGGGGGGAACAACGCCTTTGCGGCGCCTGACCCGAATGCCAGCCGGCTCTGGAGCCCATCGACCCCGGCGCCTTGGTCAAGCGCCTCGCCTGCGCCATTTGCCGGCGAGCCAGTAGAGAGCGATCCACAAGATCCACGACAGGCGGCGGTGCCATTCGAGCGAGCGGAAGTAGCGGACGAGTCCAAAGGGAGGCTCGAGCCAGACGGGGACGCGGTCGTCATGCAGGCGCACCGCGACGGGACGGTGGGCCGGTTTGCTGAACATGCGCTGGACGATCTTGTGCGGGTCGACGTCCGGAAGGTTCGCGCCGCGCGGGTTGACCGTCTTCTCGGGTACGAGATTCCACGCGTACAGGCTCTTGCGGACGTAGTGGAAATCGTTGGCGGCGAACAGCTTGAGGCCCTTGTCCCGCCACGCACCGATCAGCTCCGAAGGAGCGCGCTCGGCGCCGTTGGTGATCTCGAACCCGTCGACCCCGTACTCGATCAGCAGGCGCCAGTCGACCTGGTACCAGGTGAACGGCATCCACCAGTGGGACACGACGCTGAAGGCGCCGTCCTGGTGGACGTCGGCGATCAGGCGGGCGAAGTCGTAGCCGTACGTCGGCGGCGTGGAGAACAGTGCGTCGCAGTCGGGCAGGCGGTAGTCGGAGCGGTTGTAGCTCTTGCGTCCACCCAGGATGACCAGGTGCAGAGCGTGCGTGGTGAACTCCTGCGCGGGCAGCACCTGCATCGGGTAGCCGCGTCTCTTGACCTCCTTGCGCAGAGAGAAGAAATCCGGCCGATCCGGCCCGGGAGAAAAGTAGTAGCCGTGCTCGGAAACGGCCGTGAGGTCGATGCCGTGCGCTGCGAACAGCTCGAGGCGCCTGTCGCCGTCCATCAGCGCATCTTTGGTCGTGTCCGAGTGCGAATGCAGGTCCGCGACCAGGAATCCCTGCGGCGCGACCAGGCGATGACCCGCCCGATGGACCCGCAACGGGGCGTACATGAACACCAGCAGGAGCAGCCCGACCCAGCCGAGGTCGCCGAGTAACTCGTTCAGCGGTCGAACGAGAACTCGCAGTGGAGCCTCCGGGTCGCGCTTCCTGAGAATTCTCCACCGGAGCAGCAGATGGACCAGGAGCAGGCAAAGGGGCAGGGCGATGCACAGGTTCCTCGTCCAGCTCTTGCCGATCCGCCCGCACCAGTACAGGATCACCGGCACGACCGACAGCGGCACGAGAGCACCCAGGGTCCGTCCCGCGCAAGCAAGCACGCGGCGCATCGACGACAGCGAACCCCGCTCGCACGCTCGCCGCAGAAAGCAAAGGGCGATCAGCCAGCCCACCCCGCAGAGGATGCGCTTCCATGACCAGGCCGAGAAGAACAGCAACGGCCCGCTGAACGGCTCGGTCGCGAGCTGATACCAGGTGTCGAGCGGCCTCAGTGCGCAACCTTCGATCGGCAAGCCGGTCACCGCGTCGACGATCTCGAAAGGCTTCACGAACGGCCACGTCACCAGGACCAGGACCGGCACTGCGATCGCGAGCAAAGTTCGACGCGGCATCCTGGAGAGATCACCCCCATGTTGCAAAACCAGAGAAACGCGGATTCCGCGACCGCGCAGGGACAACCCGCTGCAATCAGCTGCGGATCGCCGAACAACGGCGATCCGGCGGCTGCATTGCAGCCCTTTCCCGCAACACTGAGGATTATGCACCGGGACTCGGAACATCTTTCTCTGCCAAGGTCGAGCCGGACCGTCCGTAGGCGCCGGATCGCAGCACTGTTCAACGATCACGCGGCTTGTTTTTCCGTCGCCGTCGATCCATCCCGCAGTGCGTCAAGTTCCATCGACATCGGTTCGAGACAGACTCGGGTGTCTCGACTCTGGAGCTTGTGCTTGCCTCCGATCCAGCTCGCCTTCGACCCCTCTGAAAAACACTCGACCCGGACGGTGCCCGAGTGGCCGGCGGCTTCGTTGGCGGCCGACGGGGACCCGACCGCCGATTCGGTGCGCGACCTGCTCGCGTGGTCGTGCGCCGTGCGCGGCATCACCGGCGCGCTCGTGACCCGGACCGGGGGCACGCTGCGAGGAACGACGTGCGAGCTGCCGGAGCACTCTCGCGCCCTGCTGCCGTTCATGGCCATGCACGCCGAGCACGTCAGCCGGTCGCACGCCTCGCGCGCGCCCTACGGCATCGAGGTGGAGGACGAGCGCGGACACAAGCTGCTGGCGGTCAAGCTCAAGGGCGGCCACCTGTGCGCCACCGCACCGTCCTCCGTGGAGCTCAGCGACCTCATCGACCGCGTCAAGTCCTGGAAGCCGAGGAGACAGTCATGAACGCGACGACCTCACAGGAAGTGCTCCGGCAGATCAGCAGGATCAGCGGCGTCGTCGCCGGTGCCATCACCCGCGACGGCGTGGTTCAGGACTCGTTCCGGCTCGAGGCGGTCACCGACTCAATGCTCGATGAGACGGCGAGCGCTGCAGAGGAGATGCTCGAGGGGCTGCGGATGGCGGAGTGCCGGCCGTCGCGGATCAGCATTCACAGCAAGGACTTCGACACCGTGATCGTGCCCGCCGATCGCTACGCGTTCGTCGTCATCATGACGGGTGCTCTCAACCATCAGGTGCTGCAGCTCACGCTCAACATCTGCAAGGAGCTGATGCGCTCCGGCGACATCATGTTTCCCGAAGCAGCCTCGACCACTCGTCCGAAGGCGAAGGACCCGCCGTCGGACTCGTGATGCCCCGGCCGCGGCACGCGATCCCGATCCGCCGATCCAACTCTGACGAATCTCCAGCCAAGAATGCAGAAAACGGTTTCTTACTCGGTCGGTGAAGCACTGCGCCGGTGGGCGGAGGTTCATGGCGCGGCGCTGCTGGTCTATGACGGGGACGGGAGCATCATCGCTGCCACCGAAATGGCGGAGCAGATGCTCTCCGGTGGGGCTGATCTCGAGGGGAGGGCCGTCGACGAGGTCGTGAGCATCAGCCACGCGGACAGAGTGCCCTCGCGGAACTCGGGCTACGTGGAGGTCTCGGTCCAGCCCGTCGGGTCGATCGCCCACGGACCCAAGAGCGCGCGCCTTCTCCCGTGCGAAGGATTGACGCTTCTGTCTTTCACGCACGGGTGCATGAGCCACTCGCAGAGCGAGCTCCTGGAATGCGCGGCGGCCGAAGAGCTTCTCTCGCAGATCTCCCACGAGATCCGCAATCCGCTCGCCGGAATCTCGACCTCGCTCGAGATGCTGGCCACGCGCCTCGACGACGACGGCCGCGGCCGCCTGCTGCGGATCCGCAGCGAGATCGAGCGTGTCACGACCCTGCTCAAGAACCTCAGCGATCTTTACCGGCCTCCCAGCCCGCAGCGGTCCCACTGCAGCTTCGGCAAGGTGATCCGTCAGTGCCTGAACCTGTTCGAGCCGCTGTCGCTGGCGCGCGGGGTCACCGTCGACCTCGACCTCAGCGAGATCGACACGCTCGTGCCGATCGACAGCACGCGCCTGACGTCGATCCTCCAGAACCTCATCTTGAATGGCCTCCAGGCCATGAAGTGCGGCGGAGTGCTCGAGCTTCGCTGCTCGCGGTCCCCGGACGGCGGTCTGATCGCGCGCATCCGCGACACCGGTCCGGGCATCGACCCGGAGCGCATGGAGTACGTCTTCAAGCCATTCTGGTCGAGTCGTCCGGGGGGGACGGGGCTGGGTCTGCCGGTGGCGCGGCGCTTCATGGACGAGTGTCGAGGACAGATCGAGATCGAGAGTGTGTGCGGCCAGGGGACGACGGTGGTTCTCAGCTTCCCGGGGGTGAGCGATCGGTCCGAGGAACGGGTCGAGACATGAGCGACATTCGTCATCGGATCCTGGTCGTCGAGGATGAGGAGCTGCTGCGCTCGAACATCGAGACGATGCTGACGAACAAGGGATACCTGGTCGCCGGGGCCGGCAACGGCGAACAGGCCCTCGAGGTTCTTGATCGTCAGTCCTTCGACCTCGTCATCACCGACATCCGCATGGAAAGGATCGGAGGGATCGAGCTGCTGACGCGCGTGTCCGCGGAGCACCCGGGCACGGGCGTGATCCTGATGACCGCGTTCACGTCCGAGACCCAGCGCTACGACATCCTGCGCCGGGGCGGCCTGCGCTATCTGGAGAAACCGTTCACGCTCGAGTACATGGCCAGCACCGTCGAGGAGATCCTGTCCAGCCGCGAGTCGAACGGTTTTCAGGCGACCTTGAGCCAGATCCGCCTCGCGGAGCTGATCCAGCTCCACTGCCTCAACCGTGCGACCGGAAGATTGCTCGCCCGATCGGGGGACCGGCGCGGCGAAGTGTTTCTCGTCAACGGCCGGTTCGTCCATGCCCATGTCGGCGAGCTGCAGGGCCAGGAGGCCTTGATCGAACAGTTGCGCTGGCCGGGCGGGGCCTGCGTGTTCGATCGTGACATGAAGAGCCCCATGCGCACGTTCGCCGACCTTCCCAGCGACTATGTCCTGCTGGACTCCCTGCGCCAGCTCGACGAAAAGCTCGCGCACCAGAAAGAGACCGACGGCGCCGGAGAATCCGTCGCTGGCGATTCTTCGTTCGAATCCATTCTCCTGAGCTGCAAGGAGATCGCGCGGGCGCTCGACATCTTCAACCTGGAGGGCGAACGCGTTGTCTCGCCGGTTCCAGCGTCCGCGACTCCCGACCCGTCGGCGGAATCCGACGAGGACCAGGAGCTTCGCGATCTCCTTTCGGACTTCGCCGCGCAATGCGAGGTCGAGTACGCGGCCGTCGTCGACGCCGACGGCGCAGCTCTGGCATGGACCGACGACGGCTTTCTTGAGCACGAGGCGATCTTCCGGCAGATGATCCTTCGGGCGCAGGGAGTCATGAGCTCGGGCGAGGGCCGGGAGATCGACGTCATCGAGACGGTCCTCGACGACTGCAAGCTCGTGGTGCTGCGGCTCAATGTCGGATACCTCGGCTGCCGCGTGCCAGCGACAGAGACCCTCTCCCGCCTGCTCGCCTTCTTCCAGGATCCGGCGCCGATCGCGGTGTGAATCGAGCGCGGGACCGGGGAATCATCCGCGTGGCCACGCACCCACGGGGTCCACGCATTGTGCGGGCGATCCTCCTCCCTATGCTTACCAGCCGCTGACCGGCTGCGCGCGCGTTCTGCCGTGTCGAGTGAGTGCGATTTCAGTCTTGAAGAGGACAGTGTCTTGTTTCGATCGTGCGCTGGATCCTCGCTCGTCCTGCTGACGGCGACGGGAATCCTTCAGTCCGGCGGCCCACCGCCTCAGAAGGTCAGGGTGTCCAAGGTCGAGCGCCGGAGCTTCGAGCGATCGATCACGGCGATCGGCCACCTCGAGGCCCTGAAGACCTCGAACGTGGGGGCCGTGGTCGAGGGGCCGGTCGAGTCGGTCGAGGCCGACGCCGGCTCCGCGGTGAAGAATGGACAGGTTCTGCTGACTCTGCGCCGGACCGCGCGTGAGATCCGGCGTCGCAAGGCACAGGCGGAGCTGCGCTTCGCCGAGCAGGATCTGCAGGAATGGGAAACGGGCAGCCGCGAGGAGGACAAGCGCGAGGCAAGCGCCGCCGTCGCGGAGGCCCGGGCGCGAGTGGAGGAGGCGACTCGGGACCTGGATCGCATCCTGGAGCTCGAGAAGACCAGCATCGTGTCGGCACGCGAACGGACCGCCGCCGCGGCCGTCGTGGAGGGCCTGAAGGCGCTGTACGAGCAGAGGAAGGCGCGCCATGAGCGCGTGCTGACTGGAGCCCGGGCGGAGGAGATCGAGCGCGCCCGCGCCCAGGTCGAGATCAAGATGGCGGAGCTCGAGGAGATCGACGACGAGCTGTCGCACACCTCCTTGCACGCGCCGTTCGACGGCATCATCGTTGAGAAGTGGGTGGAGCGGGGAACGTACGTAAGCAAGGGAGATCCGGTGTTCACCGTGATCGCGGTCGACCCGATCCGGCTGATGATCGACGTTCCCGAGTCCGCGATCCTCAGAGTCCGGACGGGAATGAAGGTGCGCGCGGTCATCGCCGGCCGGGAAGACTTCCCGGTGCTCGGCACGGTCGAATCGATCGTGCCGCGCGGAGATCCGCTCGCGCATTCCTTCCCCGTGCGCGTTCTGATCGACAATCCGGACCATGACCTGCTCCCCGGGATGAGCGCGCAGGCCGACCTGACCGTGGAGTCGACCGAGCCGCTGCTCGCCGTTCCGCGCGATGCGCTCGTCCCCTCGGGCGGGGGCAGGATCGTGTTCACCGTCAGGGACGGCGTGGTGCATCCGGTCACGGTGAAGACCGGGCTCGAGAGCGACGGATTCGTCGAGGTCGACGGCCCGCTCGCGGACGGCGATCTCGTCGTGGTGCGCGGCAACGAGCTTCTCCGTCCCGGGCAGACGGTGATCGTGGTGGAGTCGGATGCGGAGGACGGGCGAAAGGCAGCCGAGGGTCGCAGGCCGTGAGCCTTCTCGAGGCCACCCTCCGCAGGCCGGTGAGCGTCGTCGTCGGCGTGCTTCTGTGCACGCTCGCAGGCGTGATCGCGGTGTTCTCGCTGCCGATCCAGCTCACGCCCAACGTCGACAAGCCGATCGTCACGGTCAGCACCTTCTGGGAGGGCGCGTCGCCCCAGGAGATCGAGCAGGAGATCCTGGAGGAGCAGGAAGACAAGCTCAAGAGCGTCGAGGGTCTGCAGAAGATGACCTCGACCGCGGTCGAGAGCAGCGGAACGATCGAGCTCGAGCTGTCCGTCGGCGCGGACCTGACGCGCGCCTTGTTCGAGGTCTCCGACAAGCTGAGGCAGGTTCCGAAGTACCCCGAGAACGTCGACGAGCCGGTCATCCAATCGGGCGAGAGCCAGGGCACGAACGCCATCGCCTGGTTCATCCTGATGCGCACCAAGGACTCGCCGTGGCGGCCCGAAGACGTGCCGCGGCTGCGCACGTTGATGCTCGAGGTCGTCAAGCCGCGCCTCGAGCGCGCCGCGGGCGTCTCCGACGTAGGGGTGATCGGAGGCATCGAGAGAGAAGTTCACGTCCGGATCGACCCCGAGAAGCTCGCCTCGCGCAGCCTGACCCTGCTCGACGTGCAGAGCGCGTTCCGGGGCCATCACGTCGACGTGTCCGCCGGAACGTTCGAGCAGGGAAAGCGGTCGTACGTCGTGCGCACCGTCGGCAAGTTCCGCGCCGTGGAGGAGATCGACGGCCTCCTGCTCGCCTGGCGTGACGGCCGGCCGGTGTTCCTGCGCGACGTCGGCGAGGCGGCTCTCTCCTACAAGGAGGAAACCAACGTCGTCCGCTCGGTCGGCGAGCCTTCGATCGCGATCAATGCGATGCGCCAGAGCGGCACCAATGTCATGCGCGTGATGGAGGCGCTGAAGAAGTCGGTCGCCGAGGTCAATCGCGACATCCTCGAGCCCAAGGGGCTCCACCTCGTCCAGGTGTACGACCAGACGGGCTACATCAACGACGCCATCCAGCTGATCGTCCAGAACCTGTACGTCGGCGGTGCGCTGACGATCCTGATCCTGCTTTTGTTCCTGAGGGACTGGCGCAGCATGACGCTGCTGGCGCTGTCGATCCCGATCAGCGTCATCTGCTCGATTCCGGTGCTCAACCTCCTGGGCCGCAATCTCAACGTCATCAGCCTCGCCGGCCTGTCGTTCGCCGTCGGCATGGTGGTCGACAACTCGATCGTGGTCCTCGAGAACATCCATCGCCACCGGGAGATGGGCAAGAGGGCTTTCGTGGCGGCCCTCGACGGCGTGCGCGAGGTGTGGGGCGCGGTGCTGGCCTCGACGCTGACGACGCTGGCGGTGTTCGTGCCCGTGGTGTTCGTGCAGGAGGAGGCCGGACAGCTCTTCAAGGACATCGCGATCGCGATCAGCGCCTCGGTGTTCGCCTCGCTCCTTGTGTCCGTGTGGTTCATCCCGACCGCGACGACCTGGTTCGAGCATCAAGGGAGGGCCTCGTCCTCGGCGGGCCGCACCGGACTTTCGTGGCTGCACCTGTTCGACCGGTCCGGCCGGTGGATCCAGGCGGCGATCCTCGGGACATTGCGGCGTGCCAACCGGAGCACGGCGACGCGCCTGTTCACGGTCGGGTCGCTGACGGCGGCATCGGTCGGACTGACGATCCTCCTGCGGCCGCCGATGGCGTACCTGCCGCAGGGCAACCAGAATCTCGTCATCGGCATCGTCGTCCCGCCTCCGGGCTACAACTTCGACGAGTTCACCAGGATCGGCGAGCAGATCGAGACGGTGCTCCGGCCCTACTGGAAAGTGCGAGACGGCCAGGCCTTGAGCGCCGCGGAGCAGTTCCCGGACTGGTACGACGGCGAACGGCCGATCCCGGGGCTCTTGAGCTTCTTCTTCGTGGCGCGCGGGCAGGCGGTGTTCATGGGAGGACGCTCGGCCGACGATTCCAACGTCGTCCCGCTGATCAAGCTGTTCGAGCGCGCGGCGGGCGGGGTTCCGGGCGTGATGGTGTTCGCCAACCAGACTTCGCTGTTCGCGCGCGGCGTGGACGGGGCGGCGTCAGTCGAGCTGGAGATCGCCGGCCACGACCCGGCGGAGATCCACGGAGCCGCCGCCGAGGTCATGCAGAGAGTGACCGGGAAGCTCGGGCATCCGCGCGCCGAGCCGCCCAACTTCATGCTGGGGTCGCCGGAGCTGCAGCTCAAGGTGGACGAGCGGCGGGCGGCGGAGCTGGGCTTCTCGGTGCGCGACGTCGGCTTCGTCGTGCAGAGCATGATCGACGGCGCCGTCATCGGGGAGTTCGAGAGCGAAGGACAGACGATCGACGTCAAGCTTCTTCCGCTGGCCGCGCAACGCCGGCCGATCGAGCAGCTCGCTCAGATCCCGGTTCACACTCCCTCCGGACGGGACGTGCCGCTCTCGTCGATCGCGACGATCCGCGAGACGACGGGGCCGACGCAGATCCTGCACGTAGAGGAGCAGCGCGCGGTCCGGCTGATCGTCCAGCCGCCCGCGGGGATGGGGCTGTCGCGGGCGATGGAGATCCTGGAGTCGCAGGTCCTCGGTCCGATGCGGGCGGAGGGCCGGCTCGAGAAGGTGTCGACGTTTCTTTCCGGCACGGCGGACAAGCTGGTGTCGACGCGGCGCGCGATGCAGTGGAACCTGCTGCTGGCGCTGCTGATCACCTATCTGCTGATGGCGGCCCTGTTCGAGAGCTTCCTGCATCCGTTCGTCATCATGTTCAGCGTGCCGCTGGCCGCGGTCGGAGGAATCGCCGGCCTTCGACTCCTGCATCATTTCACCGGCCAGCAGATGGACGTTCTGACGATGCTGGGGTTCGTGATCCTGATCGGCACGGTGGTCAACAACGCCATCCTGATCGTCTATCAGGCGTTGAACCTGCTGCGCGAGGGCGAGATCACTCTGGAAGAGGCGGTCCTCCAGTCGGTGAGCACGCGCATCCGGCCGATCTTCATGACGACGACGACGACGGTGCTCGGGATGACGCCGCTCATCCTGTTTCCCGGCGCGGGCAGCGAGCTGTACCGCGGGCTCGGCAGCGTGATCGTCGGTGGCTTGATCGTCTCGACGATGTTCACGTTGTTCGTGGTGCCGGCGCTGTTCACGCTGCTCGGGACGGCGCAGATGAAGCGGTTTCCGCGGGCGTTCCGCCGGTCTCTGGGACTCACCGATCGGCTGGACGGCGACGGATCGCCCGACTTGACCCTCGCCCGGCGCGGCATCGATTACAACGGCTTGTGACGGAAGTCAGCGATGACGCCGGAGGAGATCGAAGAGGTGCGGCGCCAGATCGGACGCGAGCCGCGCGGCGCGATCAACATCGAGACCTGGTGCCCCAAAGGGCATCCGCAGGTGGTCCGTGTCTATCCACTGCTGCGAAGGTCCGTGGATTCGCCGAAGTCGGCGCCCATCCTGCCTCGGGACTACGAGTTCTTCCCGACGCTGTTCTGGCTGACCTGTCCGGATCTCTGCAGGAAGGTCTCGTTGCTGGAGGCGAAAGGCTGGATCGACCGCTTCGAGCAGGAGATCGACGACGATCCTGCGCTTCAGCAGTCCTATCGAGAGGATCACGAGAGCTACTCTCGCGAGCGCTGGGATCTTTTGACCGAAGAGGATCGTGAGGTGATCACGGCTCTGGGCTGGAAGGATCGAGTGATGCGCCGCGGCATCGGCGGGTTGTTCCACCTTCACACGGTCAAGTGCCTGCACCTGCACCTTGCCCATCACCTGGCCCGCGGCAGCGTACTCGGCTCGCGCCTGGTCGAGCGCTCCTCCCTCGATCCCTGCCCCTCTTCAGCGTGCTCCGGCGGCTCGACCTCGGAACGAATTCTTCCTTGAGGTGATCGAATCATGAAGAGCTACAAGGAGACCCTGACGATGGAAGTCCCGTCCCGGATGGGATTCGTCAACATCACTGCTCGTAATCGCACCGGGGAAACCAACGGCGACGCGCACCACAAGCGCCAGGTGATGGGGCGGGAGGTGGTCGTCGCGATCACCGCGGGCAGGCTGGACTTCGGACCCTGGGAGCAGATCTTCTACGGCGAGTTCGACGGCATGCGACCCAAACGGGTGCTGATCAAGGTGATCGGGGGGTAGCGCAACACCCCGGAAGCAGGCAGATGCGAGGGGCGATCGCGCCGGTCGGCCCCCGATGGCGACTCGCGGCTAAGGGTCCGTCCCGAAATAAGTGTTCCGTTTCGGCGAGCCATCGGCGTCGATGGCTAGGCGCGCCGACGCAGGCAACCTGGCTGGTTTCCAAGGAGGCGCAACAACGCCAGCGGCGGCGAGGGCCGGCGAAATGGATCAGTTATTTCGGGACGGGCCCTAAGTACGCTGCCCCGGAAGTCCTGTGTCGTATTCTCGGGAATAACGCCACGTTGGCGACAGTGTCTTCACCACGGTCACGGTCACGGTCACGGTCATGGCGCACGGTCTGCCGGGATCCGGAGTGACGGCCCAGGCTTCGTTGGAATGGAGTCCTACCCCGTCTCAGCTACTGCACTGCGGATCAGCTTCGTGAGCA
>Ga0247727_10003160_pt1 | contig 36791 bp, 33 predicted proteins | sample WisWelCaveWW1625_FD_202498 | JGI IMG/M metagenome (GOLD analysis project Ga0247727, IMG submission 202498) | Biofilm microbial communities from Wishing Well Cave, Virginia, United States - WW16-25 | ecosystem: Environmental > Aquatic > Deep subsurface > Groundwater > Cave microbial mat | place...
TCATCATTACGCAGCAGTCTGGATTTTCCAGGCGGCGCTTTTGGCCGCTACCGCTTACTTTGTTTTTCGCGTCAGTAAGTTCGCTATGCCGGCCAACTGGCATCCTTTTATCGGTCTTTTGGCGGCTGGCTTAGTTGGTTTCTCACCGGATTTGATTACGGTTTCGGCGATGCTGATGACCGAATCGCTTTTTTTGTTTCTGATCGTCGCGGGAACCTATTTTTTTCTGAAAAATTTTCACAGCAATCATTTAGGTTGGCTGATTCTTTCCGCGATTTTCTGGGCAGGCGCGGTTTTAACCCGTTCTAATCTTTTATTCGCGCTTTTACCGTTAATAATATTTTTATTTTATAAAAAAGAATTCAAGGGCTTAGTGTTTTTTTTGATTACGCTGGCAATTTGTTTTACGCCCTGGACAGTCCGAAATTATCTGGTTTTCGGAGAACTTCGTCCGTTTAACGCCGCCTATGCCCTGCTTTATGTTGGCAATAATCCCGAATCAACTGGGGAATTGGGACCATATCCGCTTCCGAACGGATACGGCGATTTTTCCAAAATGAATCAAATTGAAAATGATCAGGCGCTTTACGCTGCTGGCAAAGATTATATCTTCTCCCATCCCTTGGATTTCGCGCGAAAAACTATTTGGCGCGTTTCTATCTATTTCAGCTCCGCGCGTCCCTTTGCCTTTTGGCCGCATTTAGAGGGAATCGGCCGATTAATAACCGCCATTGCCTCCTCTGCTTATGCCGGTTTCATTTTTTCTTTTGGTTTAGCTGGCGTGGTTTTGGCTTTTAGTCAGAAACTTTTATTCAGCCGAGAAAAACTTTTACTTTTGGCTTCGGTATTTTTTTTGGTGCCGGTGCCCTTAATCTTTTTGATTGTGGAAACGCGCTATCGTTTTCCCAGCTATCCGTTCTTGGCAATTTTTGCTTCTTGGTTTGCTTATCTTCTTTTAACTCGCAGACAGGAAATTTTTACTTCCATGAAACGGTTGGCGTTTGTTTGGCTGGCGCTTTTAGGTAATACTATATTTGATGTCGTTCGAAACTTTTCCCGTATCGCCGACCGTATTTAGTCCTAATTTATAATCCCTGCCGCCGGCAGGCAGGTCTAATCTCTATCTATTCATTAATAATTTATGAAATTGCATTTAGGTTGTGGCCAAAATTATTTGGAAGGATATGTAAACGTAGATAACGCTCCAGGTGTTAAAAAAGACGTGGAGTGGGACTTAACTAAACCACCCTTTCCGTTTAAGGATAATAGCGTGGATTATATTTTGTGCTGGAACGTGATGGAGCATTTGGACATGAATATTATTGAGTTTATGGAAGAGATGCACCGCATCCTCAAGCCGGGTGGTATCTTCCGTTTCCGTGTGCCAGCCGCTGGCACTTACGTAGACTTCAAAGACCCAGAACATATCCGCCGTTTCACCCCCTTTTTGCTTAAATTTTTTGATGGCCAGCAAAAGGGTTGGTATAGTTCGGCGATTTTTGGCGGAAAAATTTGGTGCACGCCGCCGTTCTTTCATAAACTCCGCCTGCCGGGTTGGTGTTATCTTCTCAATAGCTTCATCAATAACTTAGTGACTGGCGTAGAAGGAGAATTTATTAAAAAATGAATCCTAAAATTTCTGTAATTGGTCAGGTTTATCCTTGGAAGGGCGGCATTTCCCATTACAATTCCATGCTTTGTAATGAGCTTGCTAAGATTTCCGATCTTCAGGTAATTTCTTTCACGCGAATTTTTCCTAAGTTTTTATATCCGGGTCAATCTCAAAAAGATGAAGCCAGCCCTAATTTTTTCCATGGCCGGGCGGAATTCATTTTAGACATGGTGAATCCGCTGACTTGGTGGCGGACAGCGCGACATATTCAAAAATTCAAGCCGCAATTCATATTTTTCCACTGGTATACGCCTATTTTAGCGATTCCATTTTGGTTTACTTTGCGTTTAGCGAAATGGTGGAGCGGCGCCAAGGTGGTAGCGGTGATCCATAATGTTCTGCCGCATGAGCGTCGTTTCTTTGATCGCTGGCTGACCTCGCTTGTATTTCGTTTGGTAGATATTTTTATCGCCCAATCCGAAAAAGATCAGGAAGAGTTGAGGCGTTGGGCGCCCTGGGCCTCGGCTAAAGCGATGTTCCATCCAATCTACGAACTTTTCCAACAAAACATTTCTCCAGAAGCGGCGCGCGTCGAACTTGGCGTGAATGGCAACGTTATTTTATTCTTCGGCGCTATTCGCGATTATAAGGGGCTAGATTATTTATTGGAGGCTATGCCGGAAATTTTAAAGAAAATACCCACTACTCTCGTTATCGCTGGTGAGGTTTTTGGAAGTATCCAGCCATTAATGGAAAAAATTAATTCTTTAGGTATAAAAAACGCGGTGCGCCTACATTCTCATTATATTTCCAATCAAGAAGTGGCAAAATTCTTCGCGGCGGCGGACGCGGTGGTGTCGCCATATGTTTCCGGCACGCAATCGGGCGTGATTACGATTGCTTATTCTTTTAATAAGCCGGTCATCGCCACCGACGTTGGCGGTTTTCGGGAGATGGTTTTTTCGGACACCGGTTATTTAGTGGAATCCAAAAATAGCCAAGCGCTCGCGGAGGCGATTGTTAAGTTTTTTGTTGAAAAAGACCGGAGCCGGTTCGCAAAAGGTATCGAAAATATCCGCCGGCGGTTTTCTTGGGAGGTGCTTCGTGAGAAGATAAAAATAGAGATATTAGCGAATCCCTAATCCTTAATCCCTACCCGCGGGCAGGTCTAATCTCTAATTTCTCATTTCTTATGCGCAAGCTCTGCTATATCATGCCCGAGTACAATCCGCGGGCGCACACTCATTTTGCTTATTTGGTGGATTTTATTAAAGAAATCAGCCAGCGTTTTGAAGTTTTTTTAATTATTGAGAAGGGGGAATTGCCTAAGGAGGATTGGGGCTGTCGAGAGGTGGTTTTGACTAAATCTCCGATAAAATTATTTCGCCAGTTGCGGCGCGCTCATCGCCTGCATTATCGGGATTTTTATGTTCATTACGCTTTCGGCGCCGCTTTTTTGGCTTCGTTATTGGTTAAATGGTTGGGCGGGCGGGTTTTTTATTGGAACTGTGGCTTGCCTTGGAATTATCAGCGTGGCTGGTTGAGGGGAAAGTTTGAGTATAAAGTTTATCAGATGATTAACTATTTAATAACTGGCACGGAGGGCATGAAGAGGCAATACGCCGAACACTATCAATTGCCGCTGGAAAAAATTAGAGTGATGCCAAACTGGACTTCGTCCAGTAAATTCCAAATTCCAAATTCCAAATTCCAAATTGACGAGCTGCGTAAAAAATTAAATATTAAACCAGATCAAAAAGTTTTGTTTTTCGCGCATAGATTATCCAGCCGAAAGGGCGCGCAATATCTCGTTCCCATTTTAGAGGCGTTTAAAAAAGAAAACGTGGTCCTTTTGGTGGCGGGCGACGGGCCGGATCGCTCTCGCGTGGATTTTAAAATCATTAAGTTTGGTCTGGAGGAAAAAGTCCGCATGCTTGGTTGGGTTCCGAATGAGGAATTATCAAGTTATTTTGAATTGGCGGATGTTTTTCTTGTGCCCTCGGAGGAGGAGGGCTTTCCGCATGTGATTTTGGAAGCCATGGCTTACGGCGCGCCCTTCGTGGCTTTCGCGGTGGGGGGAGTCAAAGAAATTATTCCGGCGGACTATCAGGAAATGGCGGTGGCGTCCGGCAATCTATCTTTGTTTATTGAAAAAATTCGCCAGCTTTTGAAGTTGTCGCGCGCCGAGCGCGAGCGCCGCGCCGAATTTGGTCAGCATTGGGTCCAGCGTTATCGGTTAGAAACCGTGGCGGATATTTTTAAAAAGATAGTTTCTTAAGAAGCGATTTTTTTATTCGGGTAATAAAGATTGAACGGTTCGTAAAATAAAACTCGATAAACATTTTGAGCGCTATTTGGGTCGTGTAGAACTTCGTCGGTATAAATCATTTTTAGATGAGAAATCGGGTTGGTGCCAATCCAAATAATTCTTCCTCGGTCCAACGTTCTTTCCGTATCCGCCAAGTAATCAATGTTTTTCTCTTTAAATAAAAGCCAGAGCGGTTTGTGGTCGCGCATATATTTGTAGGCGGAGTTATTTACTAAGCCATCTGAGTTCATGACAAATCTTTTCGCGAAATAGCCAATAACTCCGCTATTAAAAGAGGCAATTCGCGCGTTTTCGGGCAAGTTCTTGCTAATCCAGATGGCAGAGCGGTATTTTTCCACCTCGCGCGGTCCGAATGAGGAAGCAATGTTCAGTCGGTCGGCGTAAGTTTTGTAGGAAAGCGCGGCAGCGGCTATAAAAAATAGCAAAAGAGATTTTTTCCAAATCCAGTGCTTGGTTTCAAAAATTTTTTCCAAAAAGAGCGCCGCGCCTACTGCTAGAAAAACCGGCGCGGTGATGTAGTACCAGGGTCGGCCAGACCAACGGATGCCGCCGTGCAAAATAGTTAAACCCAAAAAGCCAGTCAACAGAACCAAAAAACTTTGTCCAAGCTGCGAGCGGAAAAATATTTCCCAGAAAGCTGTTTGTCTTTTTTTCCAAACAAACCACCAGAACCAGAGAAGCGCGGCGGCGGCAAGACCAGCGCAAACGGTCAGAACTATCTTCGGATTGACCACCGGAAATTCCGGCAGGGGAAAACCGATGGCGTTGAGTATAAAAAATATAACGTTAGAGGAAAACTGATAACCTCCCCATAAAGCTACTTGAATCGCCGTTCTGGGTTTGGAGAAGAACCAGTCATGGTTGATGCGGGTATAAGCGAGGCCGCTGGAAGGTAGCAGCATGCCGAACTTTAGAATATTAATCAAAATCCAAGGCAGAATTACGGGTAAAAATCCAACAGCGAGTAAGGCGCAATTTCGCCAGCGATTTTCTTTCTTGGCGATGAAGATATACAAAAAAGCGGCTAAGGCGAAAATTACGTAATCCGTGCGTCCTAAAACCATGAGTCCGCCAAGTAATCCTAAAAGCAAATGATTTTTTGCCGAAGGATTTTCTAAGGCGCTTAAGAATTTCAGATAGAATCCAAGGAAGAGAAAAAGCACCAACGCGGTTTCCAGGCCATCGTTGGAAAATTGCAGATTTATCGGAGCCAGAATATAAAAAAATAGCAGAGTGGTTTTAAGCCAGTCGTTATCGGAGATTTTTCCCAGCAAGCGCCACAAAAGAAAAATGCTTCCGAGGAAAAGTCCGGCACTGATAATTTTCAAAAAAACAATCGGCGCGATGTTCTGCCCAGGCATTAACCAGTAAACCAAAACATTGATGGCCATCCAGAGGGGGTGATAGCCGTTGGTGGGATTTTCTCCGTCAAAAGAAGAACCGTGTCCGGTAGCGATGTTTCGGGCGATTTGAAAATAATAATAAGCGTCGTCAATGGCGCCAACAAAACCCGTTACTTCCATACCGGAATACATTTGTCCGCCTTGATAAGCGAGGGCAATTAACAAAATAGCGGCCAAACCCAGGTATTTTTTCATTAGTCTATTATAGGGCTTGAAGGGCAGTCTGAAAAGTATTAACCTATAAAACATCAATGGCAAACCCAATTAAATTAGTTACTGGCGGTTGTGGTTTTGTCGGTCGGCATTTAGTAAAAAAACTTCTTTCTGAGGGAAGCGAGGTTTGGATTATTGATAATTTGTTTAGCGGCAAGCATCCTAATAACTGGTTAAGTGGCGCGGAAAAAGAAAGGATTAAATTTATTCACGAAGACTTAGCTAAGTTTTTACAAACCAATCCTGACCTGCCTAAGTTTGACGAAGTTTATCATTTAGCTGCCTTAGTCGGCGGGCGGGCGGTGCTCATAGAACAAAATCCGCTATTTGTGGCTTATGATCAGGCTATTGATTCCGCTTTTTTTAGTTGGATTGCCAAAAATAGAGAAAAAATTGGGCGAGTGCTTTATGCTAGTAGTTCGGTTGCCTACCCGTATAAATTTCAAAGCCGAGAGATTGGGAAAAGAGTGGCCATGAAAGAGGAATTTTTAGATGTTCGGGGAAATCTAAAAGATGTTGGCTTGCCGGAATCAATTTATGGTTGGATAAAGGTGAATGGAGAATATCTTGCCGGAGTGACGGCAAAAAAATACGGCGTGCCGATAGTCTGCGTACGCCCCTTTAGTGGATATGGAGTAGATCAGGATCTCTCTTATCCGATTTCCTCCATTGCTCTTCGCGCCGCCAAACAAGAAAATCCTTTGGTGGTTTGGGGTTCGGGAGAACAAAGCCGGGACTTTGTTTATATTGATGATTTTGTGGATGCCCTTTGCTTGGTTATTAAAAAAATCAGTGATGGCAGTGGTGTGAATATCGGACATGGTGTCGCAACTAATTTTAAAGAGGTAGCGCAATTGATGGCGGAGTTGGAGGGTTATCAGCCAGAAATTAAACCGCTGTTGGAAAAAGTGGAGGGATCTTTTACGGTTTTGGCCGATCCCACCTTGTTGAAAAGTTTGGGTTGGCAACCAAAAGTATCTTTACGGGAAGGTTTTCGGAAAGTTTTAGAGAGCGTCAAAAAAGAAATTAAAAACAGCCCTTAACGGCCGTTTTTAATTTTTTGGATATTGCGAAAAAAATTCATCGCTTCTTGCCAGATGCTTAATTTACTCTTGCCGTGCCGTCGTTCTATATAAATAATGGGAATTTCTTTCATGCGAAAGCCGGCTTTTTCCGCCAGATAGGCGATTTCTGTAATCATGATATTTCCATTTGGGTGTAAGAGATTTTTAATCGCCTCCCAAACCTCTTTTTTAAAAAGGCGATAATTATTACTAGTGTCTCGCACTTTAATTTTCAAAAGCCATCTAACTAAAAATTGGCCTAGGATGCTAGCTAGCTGATTTAGAAAGGGCTTACCTTGGAATTTTGAGCCAGGCAGATAACGCGAACCGATAACAAAGTCATTTTCTTTGAGCGCCGTGATCATTTCCGGCAGATGTTGAGGGTCGCTTGCCAAATCAGCGTCCATAGATCCTAGCCATTCGCCGCGCGCGGCAGTATAGCCGGCAATCAGCGCGGTGGCGAGACCGCGTTCGCTATCGCGCTCAATTAGTTTTATTTCCGAAATTTTTTTCTGCAATTCCTTAACAACCGCTCTGGTCGCGTCTTTGCTTTGGTCATCCACCACAATCAATTCATGACTTACCCCGGATTTTTTCAGAATCTCGTTGGTCAAGGTCAGCATTTTTTCAATATTGCCCTCTTCGTTATAAGTTGGAATGACTATCGATAGCTTGGGGTCCATTAATTTTAAGAATAATCTTCCGCGATATATTCCGCGACTTTTTCTCCAGAAGCAATCGCGCTGCCAGTGGAGGTGATTTCCGGATGAGTGAGATAATTTCCCGCGAAATAAACACCCCGAACGTTTCCGCGCTGGCCGGGATTTTCATAATTATGCAAAAAGCGCGGCGAATAGTTTTTAATCAGTGTCAGATGGTGCCAGAGAGGATTTAATTTAAAACCGAAAAGTTTTTGAAAATCAGTTTGATAAATTTCCAATAATTCGGCGGAGGAATTTTTTCTTAGATGCTCATATTTGGGAGTAAGAGTAGTCAGAAAATTCAGCACGGTTCCGCCTTTTGTGCCAATCGAAGAATTTAAGGAAGAAAGCGTAAAAATCGCGCCAAAAGAATAGCGCGGACTTAAACAGGGGAGCATATAGAGCTCTCGTGGAAGTTTTTGTTCAGTTTCTAAAATTAAGGAAAGCGCGTCTAAATAAGAAATTTTTTCTAATTTAGGGTCGCGATATGCGCAAAAAGAAAGGAAAATGTGTGGCGGCGCGGTGTTTATAAGGGCGTCTCCCAAAACAGTTTCCTCTTCGGAATTTTTGTTATAAGTTAAACCAACGAAAGAATTATTTTGAATTTCGACTTTTTTAACGGCGGCGCCGGTAATTAGTTGGCCGCCTAATTCTTGAAAGCGCGCCACCATTTTTTTTACCAGAACCTTTGTCCAGTCCTCGCCGGGGAAAAATCCTAACGGCTTAGAAAATTCTTGATAATGCAGGCGGCTGCCAATCCAAGACGCGCTTAGGTGTTCCGAGCCAAGCCCGTATTTAATATCCATTAAGGGATCAAAGATAATTTCTCGAACCCTTGATCCAGCAATTCTGTCCAGCCAGGTTTTCGCGTTTTCGGAAACATTATCCCAGCGTCCTTTTAAAAAGCAGTAAGCCATCAGCTTGATGAATCTCAATTTATCCAGCCAGCGCATGGGAAAGGATAGAAAATCCAACGGATTCATTAAGTTATAGATTCGATTCTCAATCGCGAACAAAACCCGCCCCTTTTTCCATTGGACTTTTTTATACAAGTCCATTTTTTTCAGCATCTGATGCAATGGTTTATCTTGATATAAAATGTGGTGATAGCCAAGCGGATATGATTTTTCTTGAATATCAAAGAACCCGGCCAAACCTCCCGGTTCATTATTCGCTTCCAAAATAACGCAGGCGAATCCCTTTTCCTGTAATTGAATTCCCGCCGCCAAGCCGGACATTCCGCCCCCAATAATCAATACTTTTTTCATTTAAAACCATTATACAGCTTGAAGAGTTCTTTCAAAAGTAATACTCTATAAAGAATATGAAACGCGCCTTGATTACTGGTATTACTGGCCAAGACGGCTCTTATTTAGCCGAGCTTTTGCTTTCTAAGGGTTATAAAGTTTTTGGCCTAGAACGTCGGAGTAGTGGTAAAAACCGCAACAATATTGAGCATCTAATGGAAAAGATAGAGCTCGCCTCCGGCGATCTTTTAGACGAGGCTTCCGTGGTACACGCGCTAAAAGAAGTGAAACCGAACGAAGTTTATAATATGGCGGCGCAATCTTTTGTGGGTGAGTCTTGGAAACAGCCGGTTTATACTGGCGAAGTAACTGGGCTCGGCGCGGTTCGGGTTTTAGAAGCAATTCGCCAAGTCAATCCAAAAATTAAATTTTATCAGGCGTCTTCTTCAGAAATGTTTGGCAAAGTTCAAGAAACTCCGCAGACCGAAAAAACTTTCTTTTATCCCCGTAGTCCTTACGGCGTGGCGAAACTTTACGCGCATTGGATTACGGTAAATTATCGCGAATCCTATGGCATGTACGCGGTTTCGGGAATTTTATTCAATCATGAATCGCCTCGGCGCGGTTTGGAATTTGTTACACGCAAAATTACTAATACGGCCGCGAAAATTAAATTAGGCCTTGCCAAAGAATTGGTATTGGGCAATTTGGACGCTAAGCGCGATTGGGGATACGCCGGAGACTTTGTGGAGGCGATCTGGCTGATGATGCAGCAAAAAAAGCCGAAGGATTACGTCGTTTCTACCGGCGAACATCATTCCGTCAAAGAATTTGTGGAGGCGACCTTCGCGCATCTTGGTTTAGATTGGAAAAAATACGTCAAGACGGATGAGAGATTTATCCGTCCGGCAGAGGTAGATCTTTTGCGCGGAGACTCTTCTTTGGCGCGTAAAGAGCTTAGATGGCAACCGAAGGTAAATTTCAAGGAGTTGGTAAAAATGATGGTGGAGGCGGACTTGCGGTTGCTTAGCGCTTGAGCCGGGTCCATATTTCTACCGGCACCGGCGTCGCTCGGCTCCAGCGGCCGAGCGCGCCTAAGCGCTCAGCGGCAAACAAGACCAAGCTTTGCCGCCTCCGCGATTTGCCGCACGAAATACGGACACGCCCCAAGCAACCTTGTTTTTATTGGAAAATTGAAAATATGAAAATTAAAATTTTATTTCTAACAAATGATTTAGGCCTTGGCGGCGTTCAGCGTCTAGTGGTGGATTTTGCCAACTTTTTTAATAAGGACGAATTTGAGGTGCGGGTGGCGACTCTTTTCAATTGGAAGGAATCCTTTTTTTATCGTGATCGCTTGGGCGCGGATATTCCGCTGGAAGTTTTTAATTTTCAGAAGGTGCTGGATTTTGGCGGCTGGCGGCGATTATATAAATATATTCGCCACGAAAAGTTTGATATTGTTTTCAGCCAGCTTTTCGCCGCGGACTTTGTGGGCAGAATTGCCGCGAAATTAGCCGGCGTTCCGCTGATTGTGACAGAAATCCAAAATATCATCCCGAATTTGCCGAAAAAATATATCTGGACGGATTGGCTACTTTCTAAAATCACCGATGTTTGTATTTCTACTACCCAAGCCGTCACCGATTATGGCTTGCAGGTAGTCGGTTTTCCCAAAAGAAAAATTTTTGATATTCCCACCAACGCGGTGGATGCAAGTCGTTTCCAGATCAAAGTAGATCGTGTCGCGATCAGAAAATCTTTGGGTTTGCCGATTGAATCGCGCATTATCATTAACGTCGGTCGTCTGGTGGAACAAAAAGGCCAGCATATTTTAGTGGAGGCGGCGCCAAAGATTTTAAAAGAAGAGCCGCACGCTTATTTTTTGATTGCCGGTTCCGGTCCTCTCCAGCCGAAATTGCAGGCACAGATTAATCGGTTGGGAATTGGCGAGCATTTCAAATTATTAGGAGATAGAAAAGACATCCCCGAACTTTTAATGAGCTCGGACGTTTTCGCCTTTCCGTCCATTTGGGAGGGGCAGGGGCTGATTCTTTTTGAGTGTTTCTTTTCCAAAATCCCGATTGTCGCTTCCAATACCGGCGGGATTCCGGACGTGATTAAGCACGAAGAAACTGGACTTTTGGCGGAGCCGGGCAACGCGGACGATTTAGCGAAAAACATTCTGCGAGTTCTAAAAGACCAGACGCTCGCCAAAAACTTGGCGAATACCGCTTTTGTCCGCTACGGCGATCGCACCATGGAAAACGCCATCCGTAAAATGGAAAATCTATTTAAAGATCTATTAGTCAAGAAAAAACATGGAAATTCGTAAGATTCAGCTAACGGATGGACCGGGTTTAGAGAAGTTTTTAGAAAAATCCGGTACGCATTTTCATCAAATTGATCCGCTCTTTCGCTATCACGGAGTAGAGTCGGATATTGTCGCGGAAATTTTGCGATATGCCGGTGAGGTTTGGGTGGCGTTGGAATTGGGAAAAATAATTGGTCTTCTTACGGCTAAAAAACGCGACTGGGACACAAAGCATTTCGGCTATAGCGTGGCTTCCATTGATCATTTCTACACCAAAGATCAACAAATCGCCGAAAGCTTACTAACGGAATTTTCTAATTGGGCGAACCAAGAAAAAATTGCTTTTTCTTCCATAAAAACTTTTTTTAAATCAGAAATTACCGCCGCTCTGGAAAAATCCGGATTTTATTTTGTAGAAGAGGACTCCTATCTTTCCAAAAAACTGCCAGACGAGAAACTCGCGACTATTGAGGGGGAGTTTCCAGCTGGATTTAAACTACGAGATTTTGAGCCCAGTGATTTAGATGAGCTTTTGCGAATTGTTCAAGCGACTGAATGGTCTAATCGCTTTCACAATGATTCAAAGATTGATAAAACCAAAGCGAATGAGGTTTATACGAATTGGGTGAAAAACGGAGTGGCCAAGCAGAATACGCGCGTAACCATTTTAGAGGGCAACGGAAAAATCGCCGGCTTTATTTTATGGAGTATTTCAAAAATGGGTTTGGCCGCCTCCGCCAAGGCTACGGCGGCCGAAGTGGGCGACCAAGAGATGGTGGCGATGGCTCCGGAATTCCGCGGTCAAGGTCTAGGCAAGTTTCTTTATGGCGGGTGTGTCAAGCAAATGCAGGAGGCTGGTTGCGTTCTTGTCTGGACCGTCGTCGCTTCCCAAAACCTCGCCGCCATCAAAAACTTAGAAAAACTCGGTTTCACCGCCCCGTATAAAGTATCGGCTTATCACTGGTTTAGAAAATAAAAATTTATAATGCATTATTTTATCCTTTGTTATAATTTTTTACGATCGTAAATTGTTATAACAAATACTTGTTAATCGTACGATCGTCGCATTAACAAGTATACAAATATCGTCATTTGATTTATAATCCGGGCAGAAAACTTTGATAACAGTCCGCCTATCGGCGGAGAAGGGAAGCACTATGCCCCGCTCGTTGCTTCTGGCGTTGGTAATTTTCTTTGGAGGATGCGCCAAACAAGAAGATCATCAGGAAAAAATGGCCTTAGTTGTTAAGCCGAGCGAATCTGAAAGCAAGACGAATAAGTCGGAAAAATTGAAAGTTTGGAAGACTATTGAACTTGGCGTCTTCCAGTCTACTAATGCATATCTCAAGGTGCTCCACACCGCCGACGTGAAGATTGGTTACCATGCCAGCAAGATTCTCAAAAAACAAGAGTTCACCGTCGCGTCCCAAAAGCGCGAGGTGAAGCTGGTTAAGCTGACCCTTCCCGAACTCGGTTTTCCCAACGGAGCTCTCCTTGAAGAAATCTACGCCCGAGCCAAAGAGCTGGGTTTGGACGTTTGTCCCGCCGAAGTCGGTCCCGCCCTTCGCCTCGCTTACAAAGATCAGCCCAACGGCGAATGGCTTCTTATTGCTATGGAACCCATTTCCGATTCGGGTGTTGGCGGTGGTCCTCCTGACAGGATTGTGTTGGAAATCGGACACGTTGGCGGCAGTCTTTGGTTAGATAACCGCTATTTCCGTCCCGTACTACTACTTCCGGCAGATCATTGGGTTTTCGTCTGTAAGTGAAACACACAGCCCGGTTCGCAAAAACGCGACCCGGGCTGTTTTCTTTTTCCATTCTACTTTCTACATACTACTTGCTACTCGTCTAAACCTTATACAAATAATGATTCGTCGGGTGCAATTGAAAGCCGTATTTTTTGTAGAGCTCGTTTGCGGCGATGCGTTTCGGATTGCTGGTAAGCTCAATCATCTCAATTCCATTAGCGCGCGCCCACTTTACGCATTCATCTAATAGCTTGCGTCCATATCCTTTGCCGCGCTGGGATTCGTCCACAATCATGTCTTCCACCACCGCCTGCGCGCGAAGCATCGTCTGGCGTGGGAAAATCCAGCCCATACCGACTAATTGGCCGCCATCATAAAGCGTGGCGACAAAGCCGTCTAAAATAGCCTTATATAAGGATTGCTCTTTCACTTCCGCCGAAGAATCCAGCTGGCGAGTGAGTTCGCGCACGCGCGCAAGGTCAAACTTAAACTTCTTTTTCACAAAATCTAAAATAGCCGCGTTGGAATCAAAAGCAATTTCTTTAATATCATCCAGCGCCATCCATTGATACTCCGAATTTTCATTTTTATCCAATTTAATTTCCCAGTCAAACCTGCCTGCCGGCGAGGCAGGCTCCGCCAAAAAAGTATGCGAAAGCACGGAGAATTTAAAATCTTTATAGGAAGCCGTGCCGGGAAAATCAGCAATATGCGTAAGCCGCACTTCTACGCCCAACTCTTCTTTCATTTCGCGTTTCAGGGTTTGTTCCGGTGTTTCGCCGGCATTCATATAGCCGCCCGGCAAATCCCACATTCCCTTGAAGGGTTCCTGCTGGCGTTTCAAAACCAAGAGTTTGTTCTCGCGGAGGATCACCGCCGTCGCCGTACCTTTTGGATTATTAAATTTGCATAGATCGCAAGGACAAGTATTCATGTGGAAATTATATTTTTATTTTTGGAAAATATCAATTGACCAAAAGCAATTTTTGTATTAAATTATCTTTATGAAAAACGTCCCAGCTAAGACGATTTTGCTGACTGGCGCCGCCGGTTTTATCGGCAGTAATGTTTTGGAGCATCTTTTTAAGAAATATCCGACCTATCGCTTTATGGTTTTGGATGCTTTGACTTACGCCGGCAATCTCAAGAACTTCAGCGAGGAAATGAAAAAAAGCCCGCGCTTTTCATTCCATTACGGAGAAGTTCAAAACGCTAAATTAGTAGACCAGCTGGTTGGCCAGTCCGATATTGTGATTCACTTTGCCGCGGAAACGCACGTGGCGCGTTCCATTCACGATAATAAAAAGTTTTTTGAAACGGATGTTTTGGGCACACAAGCGGTGGCGAACGCGGTACACCAGCACCAGGACAAGGTGGAGCGCTTTATTCATATCTCCACTTGCGAAGTTTATGGCGCTGGCTTGGAAGCAAAGATGGACGAGAATCATCCGCTTAATCCGCACAGCCCTTATGCTGCCGCCAAAGCCGGCGCGGATCGCTTGGTTTATTCTTATTATGTTACTTACAAAATCCCCGCTGTTATTTTACGGCCTTTTAATATTTTTGGTCCTCGACAGCATTTAGAAAAAGTTATTCCACGTTTTATCACCAGCGCCCTTTTGGGTGAAAAGTTGACCGTGCATGGTAGTGGAGATGCCAGCCGAGACTTTATGTTTATCACTGACGTGGCGGACGCGGTGGATCGTTTAATCAAGGCGCCGCTGGAAAAAGTGGTTGGTCATGTTTTTAATGTTGGTTCCGGTAAAGCTTTTTCCGTGAGTGAAATTGCCAAAATGATCTCTAAAGAGATGAAATTGCCGGCGGAGCAAATTATCCAAATTGGTGACCGGCCAGGTCAAGTTTCTTCTTTCGCCGCGGATTTTAAAAAAGCCAAGCGCGTGCTGGGTTGGCAGCCGAAGGTAGAGTTTGTTAAAGGACTTCGCAAAACTATTCAGTGGTATAAAAATAATCGGGAGAATTGGAAAGATCAGGTCTGGCTCCGTTCCGTGCCGATTATCACTTCCAAGGGGGAAATAGAATATCATTAAAAGAATGCGAATAGAGTTCTTTAAGCACAATTTAGGTCCCGAGGAGCTGAAATCATTTACAAAAGCCTCGAAGCTTTTGTTTTTGACTACCGGCGAGTTGGTGGATGAATTTGAGGCGAAACTTTCCAAGTATTTAGACGTGAAGGATTCCGTGGGTTTAACCAGCTGTACCGGAGCGCTTCATTTGGCGCTTCTGGCGGCGGGAGTCCAGCCGGGAGATGAAGTAATTACCACGCCGCTTTCTTATGTGGCGACCGCGCACGCTATCGGCAACGCCGGAGCCGTTCCGGTTTTCGTGGACGTGGAAAAATCTACTGGCAACATTGACGCGGACAAAATTGCCAAAGCCATTACCAAAAAAACTAAAGCCATTTTGCCGGTGCATCTTTATGGTTTGATGGCGGACATGAAAAAAATCTTGGAGATCGGTAAAAAGCATAATTTGCCGGTGATTGAAGACGCGGCACACGCCTTGGAATCCGAACGTGATGGCATCCGTCCCGGCACTCATTCTTTCGGTGCTTGTTTCAGTTTTTACGCCACTAAATCCATTACTTCGGGCGAGGGCGGCGCTTTTTCCACCCAGCATCCCGAAGCGGCAAAAGTAGTTCGCCAACTTCGCTCGCACGGCATTTCCAGCGAGGTCGCCCAGCGAAGCCGCGTAGGAGTGAAACATTACGACATTGATAAGCTTGGCTGGAAATATAACATGTATAACTTGCAGGCCGCTTTGCTCCTGCCTCAATTAAAAAGAGCGGAGAAAATTTGGCAGAGGCGGGCGGAAATCGCGGAGCGTTACGCCAAGGAATTCGGTCCCGCGGGAATTTCTTTCCCGAAAACCATTCGCGGCGCCAAACATGGCCACCATCTTTTTACTATTTGGGCGGATCCTCAAAAACGCGATCATTTAATAGATCTTCTCCAGATAAAAGGAATCCCGACCATGATTAACTACCCGCCAATTCATCTTTTTTCTTATTACAAAAACAATTTTGGTTATAAGGCCGGTGATTTTCCGAATGCCGAGTGGATCAGCGCGCGCACGCTTTCTTTGCCGCTTTATGCCAAACTAACCAACGCGGAGGTTAGCTACATAATCGAACAAGTAAAGAATGCTCTCCAACAAATCTAAAATCCGCGTCGGTATTTTTGCCGACGATATAGATAGAAAGGCGATGGGTACCACGCTAGTGCTTCAGCGTTTAGTCGCGCAATATTTGGACAATTTTTCCGATCAGGTGGAAGTGGCGCTTATATATAAAGAAGGGAAGTGCGTGCATCCGCTTTGCGAGCGGGCGCAAAAAGTGCCGGTCAAGCTTTTCCGCTTGCCAAAGTTCGCCGGTTTTTTCTCTTATCTCTGGTTTTTTCTTTTTACCAAAGAGCGTTTTGACATAGTGCATTATCTACGCCCTTCTTTCCATCCTTTTTTCTGGCTGATGAGGGTTTTGGGCAAAACAAAAAAGATTGCGGCGACTTTCCATGGCGCGCCAGATAACAAAGATATTCCCATTTACCAGACATTTTTTAACCGTTTTAACCGATGGCTCATTACCTGGTTTGGCCAGTATTTTCTGGACGCGGCGATTGCCGATTCCAAATTAGGCGTGGAACAGATCGCGAACTATTATAAAATTTCTCCCAAGAAAATTCCGGCGATTTATTTAGGCGTGGAAGAAACATATCAGCCGCTTCTTGCCGCAAAAAAATCAGAGGCCCAAAAAGTTTTGGCGGAAAAATATCAGATTCCCTTTCCATATATTTTAACCGTAGCGCGTCTGGATCCGCACAAAAATATCCATCGCTTGCTTGGCGCCTTTTATTTTTTGAAAGAAAAATACAAAATTCCTCATAAGCTGGTGATTGTGGGCGGCAAACACGAGCCGGATTACACGAAGAATGTAGAGTGGTTGATTGAGAATTCGCCATATGGCCAAGACGTTTATCCCGCTCCTTATATTGGAGAAAAAGATATGCCGGCTTTGTATGGCTTAGCGGAAGTTTTTGCTTATTTTTCTTTATCCGAGGGTTTCGGTTTGCCGGTAGTGGAGGCGATGGCTTCTGGAACGCCAACCGCGCTTTCCAATATTTCTGTTATGCCGGAAATTGGTGGGGAGGCGGCAGTTTACGCCGACCCTTATAACGCTCACGCTATCGGCGAAGCTATCTACAAAATTCTTCAAGATGAAAATTTAAGGCGCGATTTAATTAAAAAAGGACTTGAGCGGGCTAAGTTCTTTTTCTGGAAAAAAACCGCGAAAGAAACCGTGGAGCTTTACGAAAGGCTTTTAAAAATGTAAATTTCAAATATGTTAAATCCCGCTAAATATCTCAAGGGTAAAATCGTTTTAGTGACTGGCGGGGCCGGTTTTATTGGCTCACATCTTTGCGATCATCTGATGCATTACGGCGCCAAGGTGGTTTGTTTTGATGATCTTTCTTCCGGTAGTCTCGCTTACGTATCGGCTCAAAAAGGCAATGCCAACTTCGTTTTTATTAAGGGTGACGCCAATAAACTTAGCGACCTCAAAAAAGCCTTTAAATATCCTATTGATTATGTGATGCATTACGCCGCTTTGGTGGGAGTCCAGCGTACCATTGAAAAGCCGATAGAGGTTTTAGAAGATATTGAAGGCATCAAGCACGTTTTAGAATTGAGCCGCCAACATAAAGTCAAGAAAATTGTTTACGCCTCTTCTTCGGAAGTTTATGGCAACCAAGAGCGAATGCCGCTTCACGAGGAAAATTCTTATTTAGACGTGAAGATGCCTTATGCTTTGGTGAAATCCGCCGGTGAGAATTTTTTCCGGACTTACTGGGAAACCGTTGGCCTGCCCTTTACCGCCCTCCGCTTTTTCAATGTTTACGGTCCGCGGCAAGAATCTTCCCGCTATGGTTTTGTGGTCGGCATTTTTATCTCCCAGGTTTTGAAGGGTCAGGCGCCGACTATTTTTTACGACGGCAAACAAACGCGAGATTTTATGTTCATCGCGGACAATATTGAGGCGTCCATCCAATCTCTCATCAACCCCAAAGCCGATGGCCAAATTTTTAATCTCGGCACCGGCCGCGAGACCAGTGTTCTTGATTTGGCAAAAATGATTATTGAAATTTCCGGAAAAAAACTTAAGCCGTCGCTGATGCACAAGCGGAATTTGGCGGAAATTAAGCGCCGCGTCGCGGACAATAACAAGATGACTCGGCTTCTCGGCTATCATCCGCAATATTCTCTGGAAGACGGACTGCGCATTACTTATGGTTGGTATAAAGAAATGCCGAAGATGCTAGCCAAACACCATTTGAGTTTTAAGGATTATCAAAAACAGGTCTGGTTGCCGAAACAAAAACATGAAAAGTAAATTAGCGATTTTTGGAGGGAAGCCGGTTCTATCCAAACCGCTTTTATCTTACAACTCAATCGGCAAGGAAGAGGTGGCGGCGGTAAATCGACTCATGAAAGACGTGGCCGCTGGAAAGGCCGCTCTTTCTGGATTTTTGGGTCGCGGCGGCGCCGGTTTTTTGGGCGGCCCTTTAGTTAGAGGGTTGGAGGATGATTTCAAAAAGTATTTTAAAACTAAACACGCGATCAGTTTTAATTCCGCTACTACGGCTTTACAAGCGGCGGTGTCGGCCATCGGCGTGGGGCCGGGGGATGAGGTGATTACTTCGCCCTTTACCATGTGCGCCACTTCCACGGCGGTTTTATTGAACAACGCTGTGCCGGTCTTCGCGGATATTGATCCAAAAACTTATTGTTTGAGCGCGGAGACAATTACTCCCTTAATTAATGAGCGCACGAAAGCCATTATAGTAGTCAATCTTTTAGGCGGTTCGGCAGATTATGAACCGATTTTAAAATTGGCGGAAAAGCATAATCTGAAAATTATTGAGGATAATGCTCAGGCGCCAGGGGCGACTTATAAAGGAAAATATACTGGTACCATCGGAGACTTAAGTGTTTTTAGCTTTAATGTTCATAAAACCATGCAGTCGGGCGAGGGTGGTATGATTATTACGAATAGCGATCGCTATGCTTATCGCTCTCAATTAGTTCGCAATCACGGGGAAGCCGTGGTGGCGGATGATTGGAATAAAGGAGACGTTCATCGTGAATTGGTGGCGGGCAGTAATTATCGATTCACTGAGCTTCAAGCGGCGATTGTTCTGGAGCAATTCAAGAAGTTGCCCAAACTTACTGCCGTGCGCGTGAAATTAGCTGGTTATCTATCCAAAAAACTCAAAAGCTTCTCTTGGTTGGAGCCGGCTAGCGTCCTACCGAAAAGCAAGCACGTTTATTATCTTTATCCTTTTAAATTTTTCGCCGGCAAAATTGGCATTAGCCGAAAAACTTTTGTGGCGGCTATGAAAGCGGAAGGTTTTTCGTTAAGCGAGGGCTATAATTTTCCCTCGCACTTAATGCCAATTTATCAAAAGAAGAAAATTTTTGAAGATTCTCATTTTCCTTTTGTTTCTCAGGAATATCCCCATAGCGTTGATTATAGTCATGGTACCTGTCCGGTTGTGGAGAGAATGTGGGAAAAAGAATTGCTAACCACGACAATTTGCCAGTCGCCGAAAACGACCAAGGATATAGATCTTTTTATTCTGGCTCTTAAAAAAATAGAAGCCGGCGTTGAAGAGTTAAAGAAGTTAGAAAATTAGCGATTTTTTTCAATCAATTTCTTCCCCGCGAATTTATCCAGGTAAGATTTAGCTTCCGAAAAATCTAAACCGAGCGCCTCGGCGATATCTAAAACGCTTTTGTCGCCCTCCAGATTCAACATGATCTGCTCAATCGCTTGATTGAGCTTGAGGTTTTTTCGCCAGTCCACCCACAGGCCATAACGGGAAAGAAAAACGGGCCCTTTAAATTTTCTCAGCGGTTTGTAGTTTTGATCCAAAATAGACAGCGCCTCCAAAATCAAATCCACTGAATCTTTTAGGTTTTTCTCCGAAATAATTTTAGGGTTGTCATCGCTGGTGTGATATTCGGGGTAGTGATTGGGCTCTCCAGCGGAGCGGCTAATTGAGACCATGGGGATATTAATACCCGGTCCGTTAAAAATCATTTCGTCGTTGCGAACAATTTTTCTAAAAGCGCCTTCTTTAAAATTAGGAACTTTTTTCTTCAAAACCGCGCGGAAAACTCGATCAACTTCCGTGTCACCTTGCCGGCTTAGTTGCAACGACAAGGGATTATGATTGCCAAGCATTTCTAAAAAGACGCTATATTTAATTTTAGAAATTTCCTTTTCATTCTGGCTCAAATAAGCGATGGAGCCGATGGTTTCGGGTAAAAGCAGAAACTTGTAAGTATAATAATTTTTTCTCTTCTTTAGCGCTTTTGCCAACTCTACTAAAACCGACACGCCGCTTAAGTCGTCATTAACCATCCCGGGATGGTCTAAATGCGCCACAATCGCGATGGCTTCGTCAGTTTTTCCACGCACCACATATTCGCCAATTTTTAGCTGGCCTTTTTTAAAAGAAGAATTAATTACTACCCGGTAGTGTGGTTTGGTAAATTCCTTCAAACGGTTATATTGAATACAAAATCCCCAGTCGCGCTGATAATATTTAAATTCAAAAGGAATCGCGTTGGGGCGATTGGGATTGGAGTGCAGGTGTTTTAATAATTTTTCGCGAGTCACAACTTTATTGATTGGTAGGGAATAGGAAACGACGTGCAGGGGATGGTTTTTGAGATCCAGCAATCGATTTCCGGAAAGGTCTTCAATGTAGGCGTTTTCTACGCTCCATTTTTCGGGAATAATCCAGGTCCAGCATTCGGTTCCGCTCGACACTTTGTGAATTTTAAGCGGAATAATTTTAGAAATATAGGCCAATGACTGGTCAAAGCCGTCAGAGACAATATCACGTCGCTTGAGCCATAAGTCTTTGATTAACTTGAGCATAGGCAGATTATGCAAAATATTTTGACATTTGTAAATAAGAATGGTAAAAATGTATCGGTTCTTGATATTCTGAAGTAGGAGGAAAATATGAACATCGCGCTTTTAATGACGGAAGAAAACATCGTTGGTCGGGAATTGCTTGACCAATTAGCCAAGCGACGTCTTTGCCCTTCTCTGGTAGTTATTGAAAAAAGCGAAAGAGCTGAAAGGGAAAAGAGTTATCTCAAAAATGATTTTTATAATCCGCCGGCCATCCAAGATCTATTTCCCCTTTTTGACGCGGAATTTTTTGAGGTGAGCAATCTCAACCAAGAAGATTCCCGTAAAAAGCTTCTCCAGCACTCTCCGGGTATTATTTTATTGGATGGCTCGGTCATTATTAAGCCGCATATTTTTTCTTTAGCCAAAATTGGTACGATTAATTCTCATCCGGGGCTTTTGCCAGAATATCGAGGAGTGGATTCGGTTCGCTGGTCTATATATCATGGCAAGCCAGTTGGGGCGACGGCTCATTTTGTGGATAATGGTTTGGATACCGGGCCAATTCTTGTTAAAGAAAAAATTGATTTGCAAAAAGGCGAAGACATTTTGCGCCTAAGAGTAAGGGTGATGAGGGTATGCGCTAAGATTGCTGTTCAGGCGGCGCAAGGACTTTTAGATGCGACCTTAATTCCACAGACGCAACCCAAGGAGGGCGGCTACTATTCTTGGGCTCCTGTGGAAATTCGCGAAAAAGTTGATGAAATTTTGCGGGGCTTGTAATTCAAGGCCCCGTTTTATATTTTTAGGGAATGAAGCCAGTTCGGAAAAAAATAATTTTTGCCGCTAATGATGCCGGTGGAATGGATTCCCTGGTGCCGATTATCAAAGTCCTATCCAAAGATCGGCAATTTAAAACGCTGAATTTTTTTGGCGGGCCGGCAAAAAAAACGGCTCTCCAAAACCGGCTTAAATTTACCGACGCTGATTTATTAGATTCGCTAAAAATTCAAAGCGCGATAAAAATCTTCTCTCCAGACTTATTCTTTTACGGAACCAGTAATGGATTTAAGATAGAAAAAAAAATATTGCGGATTGCCAAAAAATCCCATATCCCGACCGCCGCTATTTTAGATTTTTGGATAAATTACAACCTCCGTTTCAGTTTTACTGGAAAAAACAAAATGACCCTTTCCGATTTGCCAGATTATATTCTCGTGATGGATGAAACCGCTAAAAAAGAAATGCTCGTCGAGGGATTTCCAGCCGAAAAATTAATTATTACTGGCAATCCGCATTTTGAAAAATTTAAGCAGTTTCCAAAACCAACTGGGAGAGCTTCTCGGAGAATCGTTTTTATAGATCAGCATTATTCAGAATTAGTAAAAATGGGGATTCATGAAGATATGGGCTATAACGAACTGGTTGTTTTTGCGGATCTTATAAAGATTTTAGAAGATTCTAAGTGGGATGGAGAGATTTTGATTAAATTCCATCCCGGTTCCCAGGATTTAAAGCGTTATGACAAGCTGATTAAAAAATCTAAGCTGGAGATTTGCAAGGTGAAAAAATCTGTTTCTTTGCAATCTTTACTGAAAAATTCCTGGCTGGTTTTCGGCATGACCTCCGTGGCATTGTTTGAGGCGGCTGTTGGCGGTAAACCGGTTTTAAGTTATCAACCAAGCTTGAAAAGGGAGCTGGATCCCCTTATCACTAATCGTTTGGGTCTTTCTCATTTTGCTTATAATTATCAAGAACTTAAAACAAAAATTTCCCAATTATTAAAAAATCACAAACCAACGGACGTTCATCGTCGTTTAATTAATCTCTACACCAAAACCAAAGCTACCGAAAAAGTTATTAAATTTATTAAATCTTTAATTCTAAATAGCGCCTAATTTTATGAAGAGAAAAAGCGTATATATACCTCGATCGCTTATTGAAGAGTCGTTGAAGGAAAAGCCGGTTAAAGGTGTTCGTTTGCTAGAACCGCTGAAAAGCTTTGCGGCTGATTGGACTTAATTATTCAAGCTAACTACGCAAACTTCGTTGCACTCCAACGAAGCTTTTTCTTGCCCTTTTATTTAAAAAATTATATTCTATTGCTATGAAAATCACCGCCATTATTCAAGCTCGCACCGGGTCCACGCGCCTGCCTAACAAGGTTTTTTTGCCATTGGAGGGCAAGGCGATTTTACTTCATGTGGTGGATCGGGTATTGCAATCTCAATATATCCAAGAGGTGATTGTGGCTACTACCACCAATCCGAAAGACGAAAAAATCGCGGAACTTTTTCAGAATTATCGACCGAATGTTTTTGTTATTCGCGGTTCGGAAGAAGATGTATTGGACCGCTATTATCGGGCGGCTAAAGAATATGGCGCGGAAATTGTGGTGCGCATTACTTCCGATAATCCCATGATTGATCCGGGGGTGATTGACCGAGTGATTAAAGAATTTTTGGATCGGCCCGGGCTGGATTACGCGTCCACCAATATTGGCCAGCACACTTTTCCGCGCGGCACCGACGTGGAAGTGATTAGTTTTTCCACCTTAGAAAAACTCTGGCGAGAAACCACCGAACTAATTGATCGCGAGCATGTGACTATTCACATCAAACGTTTTCCGGAAAAATTCAAAACTCATAGCGTGCAAAATGAAACCGATTTATCTTTTCATCGCTGGACAGTGGATGAAGAGGCGGACTATAAACTGGCGCAAGAAATTTATCGGAGTCTTTACGCGAAAAATCCGAATTTTCGCATTGCTGACGTGCTAAAATTATTCAGAGAAGACCCGAATCTTATAAAAATTAATCAGCAAGTTGAACAGAAGAATGCCAAATACTAAGCCAGATCATTGTGGCGTTTGCGCCGGGGTCACTGAGTTGGTTTGGCGGGAAGATCATCGGGAATATTCACTTTGGGAATGCGGCTATTGCCAGGCGCAATTTTGGTCGCCTATGAAAAATCCCGGCGCTGAATGGTATGAAAAAGACGAGCGCTATTCTTTCCGCAACCTCAATCCTTTGAGAAAACCGGAAAGAAACCATCGGGAATTTCTCAAGGATTCCCAATCCTTAATTTCTAAGAGTCCGCGTCTTTTAGACGTTGGCATGGGTACGGGAAATTTTTTGGCGGTGGCGGTTGACCGCGGTTATGACGGTTACGGCCTTGATTTTGACCGCGACGCTATTGAAGCCGCGCAAACTTTTTTCGGTCTGAAAAATGTTTATGCCTTGAATTTAGATGAAGCATTCCAAAAATTCGGCGCGGGTTTTTTTGACGTGATTACTTTTTTTGAGGTGGTGGAGCATTTGGAAAATCCCGGAGAATTTTTAGAAAAAGCCAAAAAATTATTGAAGCCGGATGGCTATATGGCGATTAGCGTGCCGCACCGCCGGAATTTTGAGTTTATGAAAGTTCATGACAAACCGCCGCGCCATCTTACTCGCTGGAATGAAACGGCTATGCGTAATTTTCTGGCGCAACATGGCTTTTCCGTCGTCAGATTTAAGGCTATCCCCGCCACCATTCCTTTTTTAATTACCAAATTCCATTTTTGGTTCAAGGGAATTTTTAGCTTCGGTTTGGTGCAGAAGATATCTAAGTCCGGCAGTCATTCTGAGCAAAGTGAAGAGTCTCGCGAGATTCTTCAGTCGCGCGTCTCCTTCAGAATGACAAATAAAAAAATAAAACTTCTTCAACTTCTCGCACGCGCTAAGGATTATATTTTATTTTTCATTCCAGCGTTTTTCCTGTGGCTGTTTTTACTTTTGTCCGGCCGCCGTTTAGGCCTTTACGTTTTAGCTAAAAAATCTTAGAACACTCCTTGTCATTTTGAGCAAATCTTGTTATTAATAAGCCCATGTTGAGGACCATTAAAATCGGTAACAGGCTTATCGGCGAGGGCCAGCCCTGTTTTATTGTGGCGGAGGCCGGCGCCAATCACGAGGGACAATTTCAAAAAGCGTTGGAATTAGTGGATGCCGCGCTTTCCACTAAAGCGGACGCCATTAAATTCCAGCATTACACGGCGGGTAAATTAGCTTCCAAAGAAGCTCGTCGCTACTGGTTTGTGCGTGGCGACGAAAAGGGCTATCAGTTTGATCCTTCTTTTTATAAAGAAACGCAAATTGAGACCTTCGCTAAAATTGATGGCATTCCGCGCGGCAAGGATGCCGAACTTTTTGACTATGCTTGGCAAAAGGGAATTGTGCCGTTTTCTACTCCTTTTGATTTTGCCAGCGTGGATCATTTGGAAAAACTTGGCGCGCCCATGTATAAAATTGCTTCGGGCGATTTAACTTATCACCAGCTTTTGGCTTATGTGGCGCGCACCGGCAAACCCATAGTGCTTTCCACCGGCGCCGCTAGTTTAGATGAAATTCGCTCCGCCGTGAACGTAATTAAGAAAGCCGGCAATAACCAGATTATTCTTTTGCACTGCACCCTCGCTTACCCAACGCCACTGGAAAATATTAATTTATTGATGATGAAACATCTGCAGGAAGAATTTCCAGATGTCATGATCGGGCTTTCCGATCACACTCCCGGCGTGGAAGCCGATGCCGCCGCTTCTATTTTAGGCGCGGTGATGATTGAAAAGCATTTTACGCATACCCCTGGGGCTGCCTCCGGAGCCAATCGAGTCGGCGAGAGTCCGGATCATGATATTGGCTTGGGAACAGTCAGTTTTACGGAAATGGTTCGTCGCGTGCGTGAAGACGAAAAGCAGAAATTGAGCGTTCGTTATGGCCTGTCTTTTGAAAAAGCCGTTCAGTTAATCAAGAGCGGTCAATTCTTACAGGTTCTTGGCGGCGACAAAAAAGTGGTGGATGAAAAAGTGGAATTGAAAGCTCGCGCGCAAGCGCGCCGTAGCGTGGTGGCTGCGCTAGCCATGCAAAAAGGGATGAAAATTACCCAAGAAATGCTGGGAACGCATTTTGAAATTAAGCGCCCCGGCACCGGCATCGCCCCTTTTGAGCTGGAAAAATTAGTCGGCAAAACTCTTAAGGCGGACGTGGCGTCGGACGCCGTCATGCGCTGGGAGCATTTTGCATAAATATGAAAATTATCGCGGCCATTTTAGCTAAGCTTGGCTCCAAGCGATTGCCTAATAAGCTCTTGCGTATTATCAACGGCAAAACAGCCATTGAGCATTTATTTGAGCGCGCTTGCGCCGCCAAAGAAATTCAGCAGGTTGTTTTGGCCACCGCCGATAAGTCGGAAAATAAAAAACTTGCCTTAATCGCTAAAAAATATGGCGTGCAAACTTATTTTGGTTCGGAGGTGGATACCTTAGATCGTCTTTATCGCGCCGGCAAAGAATTTGGCGCTGACGCGCTTCTTCGGTTGACTGGTGACAATATTTTAATTGATCACGGATTAATCAATTCGCTCGTGCGAGAATATCGGAAGCAAGCAGGAAAAGTTGTTTTAGCCACCACGTGCCTGCCACCGACTTTTCCTGAAGGATTTAGTATGGAAATAGTTTCCATGAAAACATTGGAAGATCTTCAAAATAACCTCAAAGACTATAATGAGCGCGCAGCTTTTATGGTTTATGTCAGCGCTTATCCGAAAAAGTTTCCGCGCTATAATCTTTCTTATAAAAAAGACGTTAGTCAGATGCGCTTGACTATGGATTATCCCGAAGATCTTAATTTAATTCGAGCGGTATTCAATCATTTTAAGAAAAACCAGAAAGTGCGGTTTAATATTGATGGAATTATTAGCTTTTTAGAAAGCAATCCGAAGTTATTAAAACTAAATGAGAATTTTCAAGATCGGACAAAATACCCCTTCGCTTTTGGTTTGGAAGCAATTAAAAAGGCGATGTAATTCATGAAAATTGTTTTGATGTCCATGGAAGAAAATATTTTCTTCCGAGAAATTTTAAAGAATCTACTTGATCGCGGTCATGCGTTAGAGGCGGTTATTTTGGAAAAAGGCACTCCTCGTTCGGCGGTGATGGTTGATTATTTAAAAAATGATTTTTACAATCCGCCCACCCTTAATCAAATAATTTTAGGCAAAAAAATTCCCGTTTATGAAGTGGATAATTTGAACGGAGAAAAAAATTTAGAATTACTTCGTAAATTAAACCCAGACCTAATTCTTCTTGGCGGTTCTTCCCGAATCATCAAGCCGGAAATTATTAAAACCGCTAAGACTGGCATACTTAATTCCCACCCCGGTCTTTTACCTCATTATCGCGGAAGAGATATTGTTGGTTGGGCCATCTACAATAACGATCCGATCGGCGCCACTTGCCACTTTATTGATGAGGGTGTTGATATGGGACCAATTTTAATGCAAGAAAAAGTTCCTTATAGTGTTGGTAAAAATTTACTAGAAATTCGTGTCGCGGTCATGCGTTTAGCCGCCGCCCTAATGGTTAAATCTCTCCAAGGATTTTTAGCGGGGAAAATCCAAGCTTTTCCGCAAATAAAAGGTATTGGCAAGACATACGGTCCCATGTCCAAAGAAATTATTGAAATTGTTGAAGATAAAATTAAACTCAGCAAAGTTTGATTAAATTAATAATAAAAAACCGCGCCCTCCGTCGCGGTTTGACGTTTTATTGAAAACAATATAATCTATATTCGTTCTTTAATAGCCCGCAAGAGGAGGTTCCCGTGAGAATTCTCGCCACGAACCACGATCAGGGTAGCGCGAATGCTATGGTGCCGGTTTTGAAAAAGATGGCGGAACAAGAATGCGAAATCATAGCCCTGGCTCGGCAAGATTCACCTGCCTACAAGATTTTTCAGAGTGGCGGTTTTACTTCAAAGGAGTTCGGACTGCGTTTTCGGTCTTGGGAAGAAGAAAATAGGAAAAGAGCCGCCGAAGCGGTGAAGATGATGCAATTGCTGAAGCGACTTCGCCCTGATTTTGTTTTAGTTGGAGTTTCCACTTTTAATTACGGTACGGAAAAAATGGCAGTTCGTTGCGCCAGAGTCCTGGGCATTCCCATTGCTTTTCTAATTGTTGAAAGTTGGCCGCATCTTTGGCTGACCAATTTTGGCAAGCGCGACATCCCGATTTATCAAAGATCCGATTTGATTATGGTCATGGACGAGATTTCCAAAAATAAAATGATGGAAGCTGGTTTTGATCAGGAAAAGATTGTTATTACCGGTAACCCTGGCCACGAGGAGCATGCCAAGTTGCAGGTTGATTATAATTGTCGGAAAGAAATTAGCAAACGAGTCAGATCTTCCAAGCTGGGTTGCGGCGAAGAGGATCTGGTTCTGACTTTTGCCATTACTAACAATCTGGAAAGGGGTCAGTTGGATATTGAGCCGACCGATCCTCGCTGGCTCGGCTTCAGGGAGTCCGAGGTCCTCGGCGAGTTTTTGGAAGCCGTTTTCGAGATTCAAAAATTTCGCCCCTGCCGCGCCGTCATTCGCATCAAGCCCGGCAGAGAGCGGGAACCGATCCAGGAAATTGCTCATCGTCTTTGCCCCAACGCTCTTCTAATCGGCGAAGAAGTCAGGGATGGCAAAGAGGTGATTCTGGCTTCCGACGTTGTCGTTGGAACGGTTTCCATTTTTTTGCAGGAAGCTAATTACTTGAAAGTTCCGGCGATCAGTTATTTGCCAAATCTTTCTCGTGAAAACCCACAAGAAGCTAATCGGCTGGGCATAGTGCATACCATTCTGGGTAACCTGGAAGAACACCGGCTTCAGCATTGCTTGCTTGATCTTGCCGCGCATCAGGAACAACAAATGAAAATGCTTGGGCAAAAAATTAAGTGGTTGCAATTGAAGGAGGGGGCGTCCGATCGAGTGGTTCAAGCATTGGTCGGTATGTTCTCCTATCAGTATGGTTAAATTCGCAAGCTCAATTGAGAAATCAGTTGAGCTTTTTTGTTTTTTCTGGCATATTATGGATATGAATTTTCAACCCAAAGAAAAGTATCGGGCAGCGGTAATCGGTTGCGGCCGCATCGGTATGCAGATGGAAAAAGACCCTAAACGGTTTAAGCCTGCTACTCACGTGGGTGCCTACCTTTCTAATCCACGTATTGAACTTGCGGCTTTGGTGGAAATCGATCCCGTCAAACAAGAAGAAGCCAAACAATTTGCTCCAGGCGTGCCGGTATTTTCTAGCGCCGAAGAAATGTTCCAAAAAATCAAACCAGATATTGTTTCAGTTTCTACTTTTCACGACCAGCATCATCCTATGGTGATGTTGGCGGTTAAGCATAAAGTGCCGGCGATTGTTTGCGAAAAACCGATTGCCGATACGGTTGAGCAAGGCAGGGAAATGATTGAGGCTTGTGAAAAGTCCGGTTCTTTGTTGTTTATAAATCATTTTCGTCGTTTCGATCCACTTTTAGCCGTTTGGCAAAAAAAGATTCAAGATGGCATCATTGGTGAGATTCAGCAGGTGACGGGCTGGTATGCCATTGGCCTCTATCATATGGGTACGCACTTGGTAGATTTTTTAATGTATTATCTTGGCGGTGTGGAGTGGGTATCCGGTTGGAATAATCTACGCGCTCACAGCGCCGTGCCCGGGGATTATTGTGTGGACGGAATTTTGGGTTTTAAGGGTGGCGTGCATGTGGCCATTCAGTCAGTTAACGTAAAGGATTATTCTATGTTTGAGGTGAGAGTGCTCGGTAAAAAGGGGGAAGTGTTTGTGCGTGATCTCGGCCGTTTAGTAGAGATGACTCCCGTCAGAGAGTCCAAACAATACGCCGGCTTCTTTGAGCTGGATCCAATTTCCCGTGAACGATACGAAAATAAAGAAATAAGCTCTTTTATCGGTTTGGCGGAAAATGTGGTGGCGTGTTTGGACGGTAAGGCTAAGCCAGCTTCCAGTGGGCGCGACGGCTTAAGAGTTTTAGAGGTATTAGCCGCGCTGAAAAAGAGCGCCGAATCCGATGGTAAAAAAATCTCTGTTTAAAAAATATACTGCCGCCGTGCTTGGTTGCGGGAAAATCGGCTTGTTATGGGAATTTTTACCCAAACGCCCCAAACCCGCCACGCACATCGGCGCCTTTTTGAAGCATTCCAGAATTGAATTATTAGCCGCCGCGGAACCTAATAGCGAACATCGGGCTGTTGCTCAAAAATTCCTGAAAAAAATTCCGGTTTACCAAACTGCCGAAGAACTTTTTCAAAATCACCGGCCGGAAATTATTGCCTTGGCCACGCCGGACGAATTGCATTTGCGCGGTGTGGAATTGGCGGTCAAAAACGGCGTTAAACTAATTATTTGTGAAAAGCCCATCGCTACTAATTTAGTGGATGGGCAAAGAATTATTGATCTCTGCGAAAAGAGCGGTGTAATTTTACTGATTAATCATATGCGCCGTTTTGACAAGCTGTTGGCGCAAGTTGTTGCAGATCTTCGTGGCGAAAAATATGGCAAGATCCAACAAATTCGGTGTCTTTACCCTAATGGCCTTTTAAATAATGGTACGCACGCCATTGATTTTATTCGTTGGGCGGTTGGGGAAGCGGAAAAAGTTTTTGGTTGGAAAAATAATTATCCGTCTTTTACTCACCGGGGCGATTATAACGTGGATGGAATTTTGGAGATGCAAAACGGCGGGCGAGCTGTTTTCCAGTCCGTGAATAAAGAAGATTATTCTGTTTTTGAAATTGAATTTTACGGAACTAAGGGAGCGGTGCTTGTGCGAAATCTGGGTTTCACCATTGATATTTTACCGGTTCAAAAAAGCTTTTTGTTCGCCGGCTTGAGTGAATTAAATTTTGAAAAAACCAAACGTTCCACGAAATACCGCAGTTTTTTTGCCGGCATGGCCGATCACGCTGTTGCTTGCCTTGATGGTAAAATTAAGCCGATCAGCCGAGGGGAGGATGGTTTAATGGATCTGCGAGTCCTTTTGGCGCTTAGGCGGAGCGCGGAAACCGGCCAGTCCGTAAAAATATCCGAAATTTCTTAGTTGCCCTTTTCTTAGGGTTATTTTTGTGGCATTCTATTGGCTATGTGCGGTATAGCCGGAGCGGTTAATTTGCGAGGAAAATCAATCGCTGAATCAACAATCAAAAAAATGACCGACAGTTTGGCTCATCGCGGGCCAAACGGTTTTGGCGTTTACGCGGAGGGCTCGGTTGGCCTAGGGCATCGCCGTTTGAGCATTTTAGATTTAAGCGAAGCCGGTCGCCAGCCCATGTTTAGCGATGACGGAAATTTAGCGATTACTTTTAATGGAGAAATTTATAATTATTTAGAAATTAAAAAAGAATTGGGCGGGCGAGCGTATAGAAGCTCTTCCGACACGGAGGTGATTTTGCGCGCTTACGAAAAGTGGGGAGGGGCGTGTTTGGAAAAATTCAACGGAATTTTCGCCTTCGCGATTTGGGATAAGAAGAATCAGCGGCTTTTTGCCGCGCGCGATCGTCTGGGCGTTAAGCCGTTTTATTACGCAATCCACGAAAACATTTTCTATTTTGGTTCAGAAATTAAAGCTCTTTTAACTGCGGGCGTTCCGGCTAAACAGAATGATGAGATAATCTATGATTATTTAGTTTTTGGTTTTTACGATCATCGCCCTGAGACATTTTTTGCCGGCATTCAGCAATTAATGCCCGGTCATTCTTTGCTAATTATCAATAACCAATTGCAAATTACTCGTTATTGGTCTTTACCCGATCGCATTCGGCCTATTAAAAAAATTAGCGATTCTAAAGCCGCGGGTAATTTTTTAGAACTCGTGAACGATTCCTCTCGTCTCCAGCTCCGAAGCGATGTGCCGGTCGGTATGGTGGTCAGTGGCGGTTTGGATTCTTCTTTGCTTGCGCATAGCGTTCATCAGATTTTAGGTGGACAGAAAAACTTCCAACTTTTCCATTTCCAATATGTCGGCCAAGAATACGAGCAGGAATTGCCGGCGGTTCGCGATTTAGCAAAGACGCTCTCTTGGCAATCTCCCAAAATAACAAAGATTAGTCCCGGTGACATGCCCGCTTTGGTGGAAAAAATTATGTGGCACGAAGAGCAGCCCTTTCCTGGGTTGCCGACCGTCGCTTGGCACAAGCTTTATCAAGAGTTAGGCGAATCAAAAACCATCGTTACTTTAGAGGGGCACGGCGGCGATGAAATGGCGGCTGGGTATGATTATTATTTCGGGCCTTTTTTGGTTGATTTATTACGCTCTAAAAAATACGCCGAAGCCGAAAAGGAAATTAAAGGCCTAGCCAAGATTCGCGGTTTAGATAAAGAACAATTATTAAAATTTGTTACCAATGGCCTCCGCGCGTTTCAGGGCGGGGGAGTTTCTGCTGACGCCACCAGTTTTGTGAATTTGTCCTGCTTGAATTCAGAATTTTTAAAAAAGAACCTGCCCTTTCCAAATTTTGAAAAACCCTTTGATTCTTTATTATCCAACTTTCAATATCAAGAATTATTGCATACGAAATTACCCAGAGTTCTTCGGAGTGTGGATCGCGAGTCTATGGCCTCCGGACGAGAGCTACGCGTGCCGCTTTTAGATCATCGGATTGTAGAATTCGCTTTTTCTTTGCCGTTGGAGCAAAGAATTCGCGGTGGCCAGCAAAGATTTTTTATGCGGAACGCGGCGAAGAGATTTCTCCCCCCCTCAATTTCTGACGCTCCTAAGCGTTCTTTGCCGAACCCCCAGCGCGCCTGGTTTCAGAAAGATCTCCAGCCGTGGCTAAGAAAAATTATTACTTCTAAATCTTTTGGTTCTCGGAAGTATTTTAATCAAAAAAAATGCTTAGATGAATTTGAAAATTATTGCCGCACCCCCAACCCAATTAATTCCTTCCATATTTGGCAATGGATTAGTTTGGAATTATGGCACCGCGCCTTTATTGATTAATAAAATATGAAAACTATTTTTTTTGTTATTGCTACCCGTCCGCGCGTGAATTTTATTTTACGCACGGATACTTACCGCTTATTAAAAGAGCGCGGTTATCGTTTAGTGATTTTTTCTCCTTTTAGTCAAGATCTGGATTTTCAAAAAGAATTCGGTGGCGTCAATGTGGTTTTTGAGCCGCTTTGCCCATTGGGGAAAATTGGCAATTTGCTCAACAATTATCGCAACGAGGCCCTGCTTTTTCGCCACCCCACCCTCAAGCTGGCTAAATTTATCCATAAGGTAATTACCCGCCGCTATCAAACCGCGGAAAATTTTTGGCAAAAGGCAAAAAAAATTCTCAAACAGCCGTTTCTTTGGCTGGTTTGGCTTTGTCGGTCGGAAAAATTTTGGAACTCTCTGGAAGATATTTTTATTTCAGAATGTTGCGATTACTTTAAAAAGTATCAGCCATCGGCGGTGGTGTTGGCGACTGCCGGCGCCGAGGGCCAGGATGTGCCGTTTTTAATCGCCGCCCGCCGCTTTGGCGTTCCCGCGGCGGCGATAGACAATAATATTGATGTTTTTGAGTTTCGCTATTTCAGCCAGCCGAGAAAAATCGCGCAGTGGGCGCTTTTTGGCGAAGTCCATAAACAAGAGGCGATGGCGGTTCAGGGATTGCCCGCAGATATTCTTTCTGTCACCGGACCGGCGCGTTATGATCACCATTTCAATTTTCAGCCGATACCCCGTGAAGAGTTTTTTAGAAAAATCGGCGCCGATCCCAGTAAAAAATTAATCACTTACGGCGCGAAGATTCCCAAGATGTATCCACACAACGCGGATGTTTTGGAAATTATTCTTCAGGGAGTGGACGCCGGAAAATTTGGTCCCGCCCAGCTTTTTGTGCGTTTTGATCCGGGACACGATCCTTCGCAATACGGAAACTTATTGAATAAAATTATTTGGGAAAAGGCGGACGAGCAATCGCACCGCGAACACGTGGCAAATTTGCTTTATCACAGCGATGTCGTTATCAGCATCGGCTCCACTTTCTGTTGTGAGGCGGTTTTATTGGATCGACCATCGCTTTGGGTGGGTTTTGATGGTTATAAAACCTATTCCGATCCGAAAGAATCTTATGGTTACATTTATAATCTGCCGATGTTCCAGATAATTGACGCGATCGGCGGCATTCCGCTCGTAAAATCGCCGGCGGAGCTGGTAGGCTGGATAAGTAAGTATTTGAAAAATCCTAAACTGGATTCGGAAAAGCGCGCCGCGTTGGTTCGCCAGGAATATTATAAAAATGACGGCCAAGCCGGCAAGCGTGTCGCCGATTTAATTGAATCTTTAATGCAATGAATTCTTTCGCGGAAAAAATTCAGAGATATTTTGGCGTGAATTTGGCCTATATTATTCGCGGCGGTTTTTGGTTGGGTTTGGATCAGGTTCTGGCGGCCGCTGTCAGTTTTATCCTATCAGTCGCCTTCGCGAACTTAATTTCCCAAGAGGCCTACGGAACCTATCGTTATGTGCTGTCATTTTTCAGCATTCTTACCATTACCACTTTGCCGAATATGGGCATTGCCACGATTTCTTACGTGGCGCGAGGGTTTGAGGGATTGCTTTTTCAGGCCCTGAAGATGCGCGTTCGTTGGGGTGTTTTCGGCTCTTTAATCAGTTTGGGTATTGGAGTTTATTATACTTGGCAGGGGAATGGGGAGTTAGCCCCCGCTTTTTTTCTGATGGCCGCCTTTTTGCCGTTTATTGATCCTCTTAGTTCTTATGGTGCTTATTTGGAGGGAAAAAAACTTTTTCGCCTGCGCGCCGAACTTTCCATTTTGGTTAGGATTGTTTCCGCCGGCGCGCTGATCGGCACCATGGCCTTAACGGAAAATCTGCTCTGGATTTTACTGGCCTACTTTTTGCCCTATTTGATTATTCACCCAATCTTCTTTTTGTTGACGATAAAAAAATTTCCGCCGAACCAGCAGGTGGATGTAAAAATGATTTCTTATGGAAAGCAATTAAGCGCTCTTCAGCTTTTGGGCGTGGCGGTTAATTATTTTGACAATCTTTTGATTTTCAACAGCTTGGGCGCCGCTTCGCTTGCCGTTTATAGTATTGCCAACGCGCCGATTTCCAAATTGCAGTTGGGCTTTTCCGTGCTTTCTGATTTAGCTCTGCCCAAGTTTTCCGAAAAGCCGGTAGCGGAAGTCCGCCGGTGGCTGGGAGGGAAAATTTTGAAGGTTTTTTTAGTGGTCGCGCTGGCGGTGGCCACTTACATTTTCGCCGCGCCCTATTTATTTAATTGGCTTTTGCCAAAATATGTCGCCTCTATTTTTTACACCCAACTCTTGTCCTTGGGTTTGCTCGCCTGGCCTTTTGGTTTAATTTATACTTTTTTGCAAGCGCACGCGTTCAAGCAGAGAATTTACCAATATAATCTGGCGATTCGGATAGTCCAGTTAATTTTAATTTCTGTTTTGGTCTATTGGTATGGCATTCTTGGCGCGGTGGCCGCGCGTTTGCTGTTTCAAGCTTTCTCCGTTTTCACCCTGCTTTTCTTGTTTAGCCGTACGCAAAATTCCGAGGCGGCTAATTGAGTCGACTTTCCATTTTTGTGGTTTTGTTATATATTTAACCGCATTCGTCTTATGAATAATTCTCGTCCCAAAATTGGCATTTTAGGCATTGGCTGGGTGGGTGGCCAGGTTAAAAGATACTTTGAGGAAATTAAGGGTTACAAGCCTGGCGTGGATTTGATGTTGTTTGACCGCAATGCTCCGCGCTGCGCTGGCGACGTCGCGAAAGCGGACGTAATTTTTGTTACCTTGCCTACGCCGCGCGATCCCAAAACCGGCGCCTGTGACGTTTCTATTATAGATAATGTCTTGGGCGGCGTTTTGCGGAAAGTCAAAGACGCAAAAATCGTAGTGATTCGCTCCACCGTTCCGCCCGGCACCACCGAGTCCTTCCAGAAGAAATATCCCAAGCACAAATTCCTTTTCAATCCGGAATTTTTAACTGAAAGCCGCGCTTGGGAAGATATGTTGCGTCCCGATCGTCAAATTATTGGTTTCACTGATCAAAGTTTAGACGCCGCCAATTTAGTTCTCTCACTTTTACCCAAGGCGCCCTTTATGTCTCCGTGGGGGACCAATACCTATAATCGTACCCGTATTACCGCTACCGAGGCGGAAATTATTAAATACGCCGGCAATGTTTATTTTTCGCAAAAAGTTAATTGGGCGAACGCGCTGGCGATGGTTTCAGAAAAATTGGGCGTGGAATACGAAAATGTCCGTCAGGGGATAGCAGCCGATCATCGCATCGGTGATTCCCATCTGGATGTTTATCATGGCGGCTATCGCGGCTTTGGTGGTTATTGTTTTCCCAAAGACGCCGCCGCTTTCATGCATTTTGCCAAAGAAAAAGGCCTCTCCGAAGTTCATCAGCTTCTCTCCGCTATGTGGAAATTCAATGAAAACTTGTTGGCAAGCCAGGGCTTGAGCGTAGATGATGTTAGTAAGCATATTGATAAAATTGCCATTGCCGAAAAAATCAAAGCCAAACAGAAAAAAGTAAAGAGAAGTAATTAGTAATTGGCAATTAGAAATTTATTTTAATGTCCCCTAAAACTCTCTCTAATTTTTACGCTACCGCGATTAAGGTTTTTCTTTTCGCGATTCCTTTCCTCTCTCTATATATCGCCCGTTCCATGTTTTTCCCCTATATCACTGGGCGAAACTTCGTCTTCCGTATTTTTGTGGAAATCGCCCTGGCGCTTTGGGTAGGTCTGATTATTTTAAATAAGGAATACCGTCCTAAGAAATCTATTTTACTTTGGGTAATGGCTGGTTTCCTATTAGTAGTTGGCCTAGCGAATATTTTTGGCGCTCATCCATATAACAGTTTTTGGTCCCGCTTTGAAAGAATGGAAGGATACATCGGCCTCTTGCATCTGGCGGCGTATTTTTTGATTCTCACCACGGTTTTACGAACTAAGCGCGATTGGCGGATTCTTTTCAATCTTTTTATCATCGCCGGCTTGTTGGTTAATTTTTATGCGCTTTTCCAGCGCTTTGGCGTGTTTCGCGCCATTCAGGGCGGCCAGCTTCGTGTGGACGGCACTATCGGCAACCCGACTTATCTGGCCGCTTATCTTCTTTTTATCATCGCCCTCGCCGCTATTTTTTTCAGCAAAGCGCAAACACGCGCGGCAAAATATTATTACGGCGGCGCCGGCCTTTTTTCTCTTTTGATTTTGTATTTTACCGCCAGCCGCGGTCCGATTCTTGGTTTGTTGGGCGGCGTTTTTCTTTGGCTCGTTCTCTATCTGATTTTTTCCGAGGCCAAAGACGAGCGCGACAAGAAAAGAAAAAAAATCGTTCTCTGGTCGTTAGTTGGTT
>Ga0247727_10003161_pt1 | contig 36789 bp, 32 predicted proteins | sample WisWelCaveWW1625_FD_202498 | JGI IMG/M metagenome (GOLD analysis project Ga0247727, IMG submission 202498) | Biofilm microbial communities from Wishing Well Cave, Virginia, United States - WW16-25 | ecosystem: Environmental > Aquatic > Deep subsurface > Groundwater > Cave microbial mat | place...
CAGGCAGTCGAGCAAACCGATGACCTTGTAACCATTACCAACAGAGAGGGAATCATTGAATATGTCAATACGTCGTTTGAAAAATTGACTGGATTCAACCGTGGAGAAGCAATAGGTCAGAAACCGTCCATTTTAAAGTCAGGCAAACACCAGAATGAATTCTACGAAAATCTCTGGAAAACCATTGTCGACGGTAGAGTCTTTCGTGCGGAAATCATGAACAAAAAGAAAAACGGGGAAATCTTTCATGAAGAAAAAACCATTTCACCGATTCGTGATAATGACGGGAATATTACGCATTACGTTTCCACGGCAAAGGATGTTACGGAAAGAAAACTCATGGAAAGAGAACTGAACCACTCACGACAAATGAAAATGTTGGGCCAGATTGCTTCCGGTGTTGCTCATGAAGTAAGAAATCCCCTGAACGCGATACTCGCAGTCAGTGAAGCGATGTTTCAGGAGTTCAGCGGTGATGCGGAGCGCAGGGAATACCTGGATCACATCCGCAATCAAGTGCAACGATTGTCGGCATTGATGGGAGATTTGCTGGATCTGGGCAAGCCGATACCCAACTCCATGATGAGAAAAACATCGCTCGTCGATTTGTGCGTAAGTTCCATTAATCTCTGGAAGCAATATCATCCGGATTCGAGCCATTTCGTACGGCTGATTCAAGCCACCGCTGCCGATGTGAACGTTCATCGTGTAAAGTTCCAACAGGTACTTGTCAATCTGCTTGACAACGCCGTTGAGCATAGTCCACCCGACAGCGAGATCGCAGTTATGATTCTTGGACCGGATAACGGTCATATTCGTTTATGTGTTCAGGACCATGGATCAGGAATAGTAGACGAAAACCTGGATCGTATTTTTGAGCCGTTTTTTACGACAAGAAAGTCCGGTACCGGCCTGGGATTAAGCCTTGTGAAACATATTATTGAGACGCATGGAGGAAAAATCTCAATGAGAAATAGTGATCCTGCTCCCGGATGCTGTGTAGAAATCATCTTACCGGTATGGAAGACCGGCGAAAATGAAGCCGCAAATACTTCTGATTGATGACGAGGCCGATATTCGTTTCGGCTTCGTGCGTTATCTTTCAAGAGCAGGTTATGCCGTTTACGAAGCCGGCAGTTTAACGCAGGCAAGAGAAGCAGTCTCCGGTCAGAGGTTTGACGCTATTCTGCTTGATTTGAATCTGCCTGACGGAAATGGATTGGATTGGATTCCTGAATTACGCGAGCTTTCTCCTGATGTCGCGCTTGTTGTCATCACCGGTGAAGGGGATATGCCGGTGGCAGTAGAGGCATTACGCGGTGGCGCCGATCATTTTCTTACAAAGCCCGTCAGCATGCTGGATCTGGATGTGTTTCTCCGCAAAAGTTTGGAGCTGGGGGGATTGCGTCGTGTTCGCACGGCTCATTTGAGGTTGGCAGACAAAGATGAGCCGTTCTTTGGTTCGAGCGCAGCGATCCGGAGAGTGCAGGAGCTTGCATCTTTGGCGGCTGAAAACAACTCGCCGGTCGTGCTGTTGGGTGAAACAGGCACCGGGAAGGGAGTACTTGCCCGCTGGATCTATCGTCACAGCGCTTTGAAATCGGCGCCGTTTGTTGAAGTGAATTGTTCAGGCCTTCGCGGGGAACTTCTCGCCAGCGAGCTGTTCGGACATGCAAAAGGAGCGTTTACCTCTGCTGTGCAGAATCAGCAGGGATTGCTGGAAGTCGCAGACGGAGGGACTCTCTTCCTGGATGAAATCGGTGACATGGATCTCGCCGCGCAAACTCAGTTTCTGAAGGTTATTGAGGAAAAACAATACCGGAGACTCGGCGAAGTGAAAGTCCGAAAAAGTAATTTCCGTTTGATTTGCCCAACGAATCGCATTCTGGCGGATGAAATCAAACAGGGAAAATTCAGAAACGACCTGTATTACAGAATCTTTATCTTTCCAATATTCATTCCTCCTTTGCGTGAGAGAAAGGGCGATCTGAATGACCTGGCATGCCATCTTTTGAGGCAACTCGGATCGAATCGACTAGAAATTCCGGATCCTGTTTTAAATCTTTTTTCCCGATACAGTTGGCCGGGAAATATTCGGGAAATGAAAAACCTTCTGGAAAGGGCCTTACTGCTTTCACGGGGGGGAGAACTGCTGACGCAACATTTCTCGGATCTGCTGCAGAATAAGACATCGTATGCGGCCCCGTTTCCTGTGGAAGAATCGACAGATGCTGAAGATATCTCCCCGGTGAAAGACGACCAGGCTGTCATAGAAGTTGTGCTGGAGGCGTTGGCTGAATCGCCGGCCGGTTTAACGAGAACGGAGATTTCCGGCCTGTTTGGCCATCACAAGTCGGCACAGGAAATCACACGTCTTTTCATCGGCCTGGAACAACGAGGACTGGTCCGGCAGGACAAGATTCCAACTGGAGGGCGCCCCGTTGAGCGATGGCGCGTAGTTTCTTCCGGGGAGTAACACCTTCCACTTATTTCGCATTATCTGATGCGAAATAAGTATTCCCACTCAAGAGAAATATCGGGCGTACATCATTATCTGCTCGTTGTGTGACTTTGATCACACACCTGGCATTTATCTTGCGTGCCCGATTATCACAGACAGTTCAAGATGCGAAAATACTTTTTTCGCAGAGCTTTCGTTTTAATGGAAATCCCGTTTCTCCTCGTAAACGCCCGCATTAGTTTCCTGGCACATGCATTGCAAATGAAAATGTCATGAATCGTTTGAACTTAAAAATGAAAAAGAATAGGAGGAAATTACCAATGAAGGGAAAAACAATTCTGAGTGTTTTGATTTGTGCAACCATTCTTGTTGCTGTGGCTCTTGAATCACACGCTGCCGGCGCGCGCGTGAGATGCCGCGTTGAGTCCGGAAGACTGAAGATTCAAGTGGACGGCCAGGACTTAGCCAGAGGAACTTACAGCGCCAGGGTCAAAAATGCAAGAACGGGCAAAATCGTAAATACAGAAGCGTCGAAAGTCAGAACGGTTACCATCGCTCCCGATGATATCGATCTGGATTTCGATAGTACAGCCGGGTCTGCCGATCTGGATTCCTTTGTTCCCGCAAGTTTTGCCAATGCAGGTGACACAGTGCGCGCCGGCGTCATCAACATCAAAACAGGTGTCACTGTTGCTGCAGCCAGCAATTCATGCGTCAGAAAATAGAACTTCACGAAACGACGGGGTTTGCTTACAATTTCGGTAAGCGAATCCCGCGTTTTTTTGAGTGGGAATCTGTCGGGTCGGCCGGCTTAGATCCTGAAAAGATTCACCGCAAGTGAGGATGCATCAGCCGTCCAATATCGGTGTGGTAACCTTCCCGGCGGCCCGGTATTCATTTACTGTTTCGAGGGCGCGTGCCTGTTCCTCCTCTGCCTTATACTCTTTTGCAAGCCAGCGTATGACGGGGTTTCTGCCGCTAAAGGATAAGCGCAGAATCCGGTAGCGACAGCTTATCAAGTGATCTCAGGACAACGAATGAGCTTCGGATAACCCAAATCCTGCCTTAAGGGTTTGCACAGCCCTCAGTTTCAACTGTAACTCAAATGCCGGCCTCAATTCATTTCGTGAGAGTCGGAGGTGAGGGTTTCAAGGCTCTTTTTTTGCAGAGCCCGGCAGAGATTTTTTTTGCCGGATGCAAAAACCATGATGCCCCATTTATTGCGATTCTCCCATGCTTGCTGATACATCCCGTAGATCTCGCGATCGTTTTCAGGATTTAAAAGCTCTTGCCACAGAAAAAGGCCGAGTTCGCCGACTTCGCCGACAACGCCTGCGAAGAACACATGATTTCGGGAACCGAACTCTGTGGACCATTCCGGAAACGCTACTCCTGCAGTTTCCATGACCGATTTAAGCCGGCTTGTAGCGGCCGTATATCCGAGCTCTTTGTCCGGAAACGTGCATTCCCAATGGGTCACAGGCGCTTTGCCGCCCAACGATTTCAAAATATTACACTGTCTTTCTTCCCTCAGCGCGTAACTCTTCATTACTCCCTCAACAACAAGTTTGTCATTCACTGGAATGGATTGTGTAAGCGCATCCGCCACAGCAGGAGGAGCGAGCTCTTGCAGAGTTTGAGCATTGCTGAAATCATCGGGACAGTTTACCGCAGCAAGCATCGCGTAACGAAACTTGTGAAGTTGCTTGTTTTCTTTTAACGCCCTTGCGTTTGCTTGAGAGCTAAGGCGCGAAATCAGCAGGTTGAATTGTAGATTTGGTCTATTCCTCTTGTAATAGTCGATGTATCCGGAACCTTCGGGATATTTGCCGGGATCCTCGAAATAGCGATACCGCCCTTCCTTCATGAAAACGTTATTCTGGAAATTCTGATATTGCTCTTTTTCTGCCGCCGGCAATGTATCATCTGTGGATCCATAAACACCAGGCCAGCCCGCGTAGGAATCCCAGTTAGGACGCAGTTCTTGTCTGTGACAGGACATGCATAATGAGGGATTTCGTTCAGATATGCGTGGACTTAGCGCAGATTCTTCAGTGACCGTATTTGTTCTTTCAGAAGGAAATTCAATGCTGCGGAAGTTGAACTTTTTCGCCCGATCATCGAATTCAATCGTTTCGATCAAGTCGTAACCTTTCGATTCCGGACTTCCCGAAAACGCTAGAATGAATCGAGCATCCAGCCCGAACATTATCACCCTTGGATGTCGCGGAGTAGCTCCCTGTAGACTGCGGCTGGCGTAAACAAGCACATAGCGCGAACGAAAATTCGCAGGAAGCAACGGCAGCAGACTCTCAATACGTACTATCCGGCACGCCTGCAACGTGGCCGCAATCCTTTCAAACGTTACCGGTGATTCGATCGGCTTGCACACTTCATCGCCGGCGGATAAAGCAGAAAACAGGCAGAGAATGGAAACAGCGGTAAAGAACGGTTTCCGTATTTTCATACGGCTGCAGTTCTACGGCGCCTCGAAGATGATTCGATCTTCCTCAACCTCTTCGTGCAGATCATTACTTCTGGCTTCCCTCAGGATACTCTACGAAGGTACCGTTTGAGAAGATGATATCATTGTTGAAGTCGGTTGTTGCGCCAATGAAGTAAGGTTCATCGGAACCGTTCTTCCCGTAACTCTCAATGGTATAAGTCTGAGGATCTGCAGCAACCGGACCACCTGATGTGTAGTCGAATTCAAACTGCCACGCATCAAGTCTCGGCAGAGCACGAATATACCTCGGTTCGACGACGCCGGCAATCGCGGAAAGGGGCGAGCCACCCGCCGGATACCTGTTGTTATCGACCGCGTATGCTTCTACTGCGGTACCGATTGCGCGCATGTCAGCCATCGTTCTTTTCTGTCTGCCACGTTGAATGGCGTTCAGGAGATTGGGTATGGCAATTGCGGCAATAATACCGATGATGGCTACCACGATCAACAACTCAATCAAGGTGAAACCCTTCTTTTTCAGCCTAATTTTCATTCTTCCTCCTTAAGGAGTTTCCCAGAATACCCATTTCTGAGAAGTCCTCCTTCAAATGATTGTTACAGGTATTGTATGATGCTTGTCGTACGAAAAAATCGCGATCTGATCAATTGAGGAACTGGGAGTGAACGAGAAAAGGAGAACAGTAAGGAATATAGATGACAACCAGACTTTCGGGTCATGTTCCGCCAAGTGCCGCCTCCGTTGTTCGCATTATCGCTAAGATTCGTCATTTCTTCAAGCTGGACAATGGAATGTGGGCTGGCCGTTTATGCCTTCTTGGGCCTATTCCACCGGCAGAGACGAAGCTGCAGAAACGATGCGTAATCTTGCCAAAACAGTCCTTACCCTTGATCCAGCATCGGCATCGGTTCGGATAGAGTCGATTGGGCTATTAAGGTCGCGCAGCATCGCTTTACTGGCGCATCGATTTCTTTCGCACGGACGCTCTTTCCTCGGCTGTCGCTACGACGGTCAATTGCGACCTTCAACTCACTCTAATGGCCGGCAGTCTCTACCGACTCCTGGTATCCCGAATCGGCAATGGATACCCAAACCGCCAAGTCACCGACTTGGAATCAACGGGACCCTCCGTGCCGACCGGAGGCTTGTTCGATTCGTTTGCGCGGTATTCCCAAGTTTTATCAGGCGGCTTTTTCTTCGAGATGCCGGAGATGTTCGATCGCCTTGTTCAGCAACCGGTCCTCACCTTCAGTCTGGTCAATGCTTTTAGCATCCTCTTTGAAAGGGATGGCCGGCTCGATGCCGTTCGAAAGAATCGATTTACCTTTGGGGGTTACATATTTTTGAGTCGTCAGGACAACAAAATTCTCACCGGCAGGCAGCAATTTTTGAATTCCCCCTCGTCCAAAGGACCGAATTCCAAAAGCTTTTCCGGCTCCGGAATCCTGAATGGCTGAAGCAACAATTTCAGCCCCACCGGCTGTCGTGTAATCAATCAACACCAGTAATTCTCCGGAAAACTGCGTTTCCGCGTCACCCGTAATTGTCTTCACAACGCCCTCGCGGCCACTGATCTGAACGATTGGGACCGATGGAACAAAAAGATCCGCAACTTTGACGGCAGTCTCCTGATCTTCTTCCGTACATCCGCGAACATCGAGAATCATTTTCTGAACGCCCTGATTCCGAAATACCTCAAGCTTCTTTCCAACTTCGGTTTCAACACCCGGGAACAGATGTCTGATACCGATATAACCAATCCTGGGCTGAGCTACGTAACTTTCACTGTAAGGCCTGGTCACACTTTTGCGAGTCAGAACGAATTCCTCAGGTTTCTCTGTGGCGCCGCGAAATACGGATATTTTTACCTGAGTGCCCGGTTCACCCTTCATGAGTTGATTCACCTTATGCAGGGGAATTCCCTGAACGTACTGGTCATTAATCCCGCGTATGAAATCTCCTGCTTTGATCTTGCTTGCTTCAGCTGATGAATCAGCTTCGACGGCAACAACGATTACCATTCCCAGTCGCCGCGAAAGAGTCAGGCCAACACCTGCCATAGCAGGTAAGGATTCCATGCTTTTTTTGTAGGATTCGATGTCTTTTCCTGCAATGAAATAGGATTCGGAATCCAGGCTCTCGATCATTCCATACATCGAAGAATCCATAACCTTGTTGAAGTCTACATCTTCTACATAATTCGAATCGACCAGATGAATGACATTGCTGAATATGGTGAGATAACTGTACGGGCTTCCTGCCGGCGTATTACGAGCCAGAAGGGCGCCTACGCATGTGAAAAGCACGACAAAACCGGAAGCTACCATTAACAGAGATTTCTTTTTCAAAGGAGACTCCTGAACACAAACATTTTGGCAATCTTCATAACGTGGATCGTCACCCTGGATCGTAATTCCTCGTTGTCTGCTCTGGATTATAAAAAGTGCCGGCCGATGTGTCAAGGAAAAGCCCGATTAATCCAGGGTGCATCCTATCAAAACGCAACCATGCTCGATCCCCAGAAATCGCGGATGCACCCCATCATCCCATCATCCATTCGGTATTGTCATGTAGCAGTGCCTGTGTCATAATTTCGGGTTCTATCTATTTTGTTGGAAAAAATGAAGTTATGAGAATTCTTGTTGTCGGTTACGGTGGACGTGAGCACGCTCTCGTGTGGAAACTGAGTCAGTCGAAGAGCGTGAAGGAAATTTTTTGCGCAGCGGGAAACTCCGGGATCGCCGAAATGGTCAGTTGTGTTCCTATTGACGCAGGGAACATCGTTGAACTGGCGGATTTCGCAACGAATCTGAACATTGATCTTACGGTCGTAGGTCCCGAGATCGCCCTGGATCTTGGTATCGCTGATGAGTTCAACAAAAGAGACCTGAAAATCTTTGGCCCGACTCGCGCCGCAGCCGAACTTGAGGGCAGCAAGGTCTTTGCAAAGGAGTTCATGCAACAGCGTTCGATTCCGACCGCCCGATTTCGGATTGCAAATACTTCGGAAGAAGCGGAACGCGTGATTAAGTCAGGTGAGTTTGAATTTCCGGTTGTGCTCAAGGCAGACGGCCTGGCTTCCGGAAAAGGTGTGCTGATCTGTCATGAAATTGAAGATGTGAACCGGGCGATTGAATCCATCATGCTTCACCGGAAATTTGGGAAGTCCGGTGACAGAATCGTTATAGAAGAGTTTCTGGAAGGGGAAGAAATTTCATTCCACGTGATTTCGGATGGGAAGAAAGTCCTGCCGCTCGCTACCAGCCAGGACCACAAACGTCTGCTCGACGGAGATCAGGGGCCGAACACAGGTGGAATGGGCGCCTATTCTCCTGCGGTTTTCATTAACAAAGAAGCTCACCAGAAGGTCATGAACGATATTATTTTGCCTGCAATTTCCGGCATGGCCGAAGAAGGACGCCTCTACCGGGGAGTGCTTTATGCCGGATTAATGATGACAAAAGATGGTCCCCGCGTTCTCGAATTTAATTCACGTTTTGGAGATCCGGAAACCCAGGTTCTAATGACAAGAATTGATTGTGACCTGGCGGAAGTTTTAATGCTCGCTGCACAGGGACGTCTTGACGAGGCGCACGTAGAGTGGAAAAAGGAAGCAAGTATTTGCGTAGTTTTATGCTCCAAAGGATATCCGGATCATGTTGAAGCCGAAAAAGAAATTACTGGAATTGAGGAAGCCAATAGAATGGAGCATGTGACGGTGTTTCATGCAGGGACTGAAGCAAAGAACGGCAGCATTATCAGCTCAGGTGGACGCGTCCTGGGTGTTACTGCCACCGGACATCATCTTTCTGCCGCGTGCGAAACTGCATACAGTGCCGTTTCAAAAATTCATTTTGAAGGAATGCATTACCGTAGAGACATTGCAAAAAAAGCTCTGGAACATTTCAAGCACTGATTCGAACTTCCTGCCCCGGGTATCGTTCCAAGAAATCATCTTGTCATTGAATGAGGTAAATCATGCCGCAGGTTGTTATATTTATGGGCAGCAAATCCGATCTGGATAAGCTGGCAGACGGAATTGCCGTTTTCAGGGAATTCGGTGTCGATCATGAGGTCCATGTTTGTTCCGCCCATCGCTCTCCACGTTACTTGACGGAAACACTGAAGCGTTTGGAAGGGGATGGTTTGCAAGTGGTCATAGCTGCTGCGGGCGGGGCAGCGCATCTTGCCGGCGTATGTGCATCTCACACTTTGCTTCCGGTGGTGGGAATTCCGGTGGATAATCCTCCGCTGAACGGACTGGATTCGCTGTTATCGACTGTTCAAATGCCTGCCGGCATACCGGTCGCCACGGTAAGCATCGGAAAAGCGGGAGCGAAAAATGCTGCCCTTCTGGCCGTTTCGATTCTTGCGTTGAAAGTGGGATCGTTGCGCGAAAAGCTGCGAAAATACCGGGAAGCAATGGCCGAAAGTGTAGAAAAACAAGACCGTGAATTAAATCAGTGAACACTTATCAAATCCATTATCTTGGCTGCAAAGCGAGTCAGGCGGATGCACTCGGCTATGCAGGAATGCTGCAACGAGCCGGTTGGACTGAAGCCGTCGCGGAAAGCCAGGTCTCATTATTGCTGGTTCAGACATGTACCGTCACGATGTCGGCCGATGCCCAGGGCCGGCAACTGGTTCGAAAGTTGAAGCGCGAACATCCTGAAGCGAAAGTGATGTTGACCGGTTGCTATGCTCAGCGCGCCGAAGAAGAATTGACCGCGATGCCGGAAGTGGATTATGTCGTGGGAAACTTGAATCCACGTAAAAATGAAATTCTGACTCAAATTGCGGCCGCATCGTTCAGTGAGGAATTTCCGGACTTCCCGTTGCCCGGAGAGTTTTCGCGCACCCGGCCCTACATAAAAATTCAGGACGGATGTGATGCCCGGTGCTCGTACTGCATCATTCCGGCTGTGCGGGGGAAGAGCCGCAGTCTTCCGGTGGAGGAAGTTGTACGGCGCGTGGAGCTTTTTCGGGATAGAAGTTACCGGGAAATGATTCTGACCGGGATCAGTATGGGTGGTTACGGAAAGGACCTTGTTCCGAAAAGCAGTCTCGGTCGTTTGATGGAGCGATTGGCGATGCTTTCCGGTGATTTCCGGATTCGATTGAGTTCGGTTGAGCCGGAGGAGATTGATGATCTTTTTCTGGATACCTTTAACGGCAGCAATAGATTTCAGCCTCATTTGCACCTTCCTTTACAAAGCGCGTCGGATCGCGTGCTTAGAAAAATGCGCCGGCAGTACCTGTTCAAACGATACCGGAATATAGTAGATCGTTTATTCAAATCGAATCCGGACCTGAATCTTGGGACCGACATTCTCGTCGGGTTTCCGGATGAAGATGACGCGGCTTTTCTAGAGACCTATCGCTACGTCCAGAGCGGCGCGTTTGCGTACTGTCACGTGTTCCCGTTTTCCGCCCGGCCTGAGACTGCGGCGGCCGGATATTCCCGTTGCGTAACGCATCAGGAAACGCATCATCGCGCAAAGTTGTTGCGCCGCGAAGCCGGAAGAAAAAATCTTGAATATCGCCGGCGGTTTATTGAAAAGGAGTTGACCGGCCTGCTTTTACCCGGGACAGGTACGGCGTTAACCGGGAACTACATTCGCGTCCATCTGGCGTATGAAAACGGTACAACTGGATTTGTATCTATTAGAATTAATTCTGTAGATAACGACTCTACCAGTGGAGTTGTTGTAAACTAAGTTTCGGAGGTTTTTAAAACGATGCCCGGTTTTATGAAGACAAAGAAGTTTATGGCGCTGCTCGCCATTTTAGTTGCGGGAGCGCTGCTCTTGAATTTTTCGGTTTTGTCGCATCCCAAAATGCGCGACATGAAAGAAAAAATCATCATCATTGGTTTTGACGGAATGGATCCGGATCTGGTTCAACAGTATCTTGCAGAAGGCGTACTTCCGAATTTCAAGAAACTGTCTGAACAGGGCGGATTTGTGCAGCTGGGCACAACGAATCCTCCGGAGTCTCCGGTAGCCTGGGCGACGTTTCAAACCGGTCTGAATCCCGGGGGTCATAACATCTATGATTTCCTGACGCGCAGTACCGAAACCTATCTTCCGAATCTGGGAATGGTCAGCGTGGAACCTCCAAAATTTCTATGGAAGCTGATTCCGGTCAAGGCTCCCCGTGTTGAGACAATTCGCAAGGGCACACCGTTCTGGGTGCAGGCCGGTAAGAACGGTGTTCGTACAACCGTTTTGACTGTGCCTCTGTCTTATCCTCCCGATGAGATTCCCGGCGGTTTTATGCTCGCCGGTTTGCCGTTACCGGACATTCGCGGTACAACAGGAACGTTCTACTACTGGGCCACAGACCTTTCTGATTTTGAGGTCGGTGATGCGGAAATGGGCGGCAAAATCGGCCGTCTGGAATTCAACGGTGATACGGCAAAAGTCCCGATTCCCGGCCCGGGAAATCCAATTCTAAAAGCTGAACAGGAAGAGCTGAAAGCTGTCCCCAGGGACCAGCGAACCATCGAGCAGAATGCGCGATATGAACAGCTCATGGAAAGCGGTTACAAAGACATTAAAGCAGAAATGGAAGTCAAGAAAACTGTAGCGGGTGTGAAGATCAAAGTTCAGAACAGCGATCTTGATCTGAAGAAGGGCGAATGGAGTGACTGGGTCCCGTTGTCCTTTAAGGTTACTCCGCTTGTGAAGGTGCGTGGTATGTCGCAGTTCCTGCTTCTGGAGGGTGAACCTGACGTAAAACTTTATATGTCGCCCATTAACTGGGATCCACGAAACCCTCCGATGCCTATTACCAGTCCTGATAACTGGTCTAAGAAGCTTGTAAAAGAAGTTGGAATGTATCGTACGCTCGGATGGGCTGAGGCGACCTGGCCTTTAAATGAAGAACGCATTGACGAAGCGACGTTCATTGCGGACGCGTACGTCGCCATGAAAGATCGCATGAAAGTCATGGAAAACGAGTTGAAGAAAAAGAACTGGAACCTCTTCGTCTCAGTTTATGAAACGACAGACAGGTTTCAACATATGTTCTACAGATTGATAGATCCAACTCATCCATACTACGATGCGGAGCTGGCAGCCAAATATTCAGGCGCGATCCGTGACGTTTATATTCAATGCGATAAGATTGTGGGCAAAGCGATGGAGTATGTTGATCCGGATACAACGATCATGGTTGTTTCGGATCACGGCTTTCATTCTTTTCGCAAAAGCGTCAATTTGAATACGTGGCTGGTACAGAACGGGTACATGTTTCTCCACGGAATGGAAAACAAGAATTACACGTTGAATGATCTGTTCGATAAGGGCCAGTTCTGGGTTAATACTGACTGGACGAAAACAAAAGCCTATGCACTGGGCCTCGGACAGATTTATATCAATTTACAGGGTCGCGAAAAGCAGGGAACCGTGTCCCCCGGTGACGAATACTCCGGACTGCAGAACGAATTGATTGAAAAACTCAAACAGATCACCGATCCGGAAACCGGCGAAACCGTCATTCTTGATGTATATAGAAGAGATGATGTTTACCATGGCGAATACATCGGCAATGCTCCTGATTTGATGGTCGGGTTCAATGAAGGATACCGGGTTTCCTGGCAGACAACACTCGGTGGAATTCCAAAGGACCTACTGGAAAACAATATGAAGAAGTGGAGCGGAGATCATTGTTCATTTGATTATCGAATCACTTCCGGTGTTCTTTTAACCAACAGGAAATTAAGCAAATCCGATCCTCATATCTCGGATATTGCTCCAACGGTATTTAAAACATTAAATGTGCCCCCCGTTGCGAATCTGGATGGTAAACCGCTTTTCTAGGTCTCTTTTAGCCGCAGCAGTCTTGTCGATTGCTGTGGCGTTGACTGCTCAGGAAGCTTCGAATCCGGCATCAGAAGGGACTGAACCGGACGATCTCGCCAGACAGAAACTGGAAGCGATCCAACAGGAAATTAACGTACTTCGCAAGCAGGCGATGCGTTTGAGCGAACAGGAGAATTCCGTTCTTGCTGTGCTCTCACAGTATGATGTCGAATACCAGGTAAAGACGCACGAAATTGAGCTGCTGGAATTGCGGGAGCAAAAAACCCTGGCTGACATACGGAGTCTTCAGGACCAACACGACCAACTTCAAACCAATCTGCAAAAGCAGAAAGAGTACCTGACACGCCGGCTGGTTGAAGCTTACAAACTGGGCGAGTTGAACTACTTGAAGTTGATGCTTCGGGCCAGTCAATCGTCCGATTTGATTCGCAGTTACCAGTACATCACTTATCTTGCGAAAGACGATAGGCGAAAGGTACAGAACTACCGCGATTCGATCACGGAACTGGAGCAAACCAGATTACGTTTGGAGCAGGAAAACAGGAATCTGGTTTTACTCAAGGCAGATTTGCAGTTGGCACACGATGCATTGCAACGAAGCAGACATGAAAAACTTCGATTGTTAACCTCAATTCGAGATGAGAAGTCCATGCATCTGACAGCCATGAGTGATCTCCGCGTGGCAGCAACGAGGCTCGACCAGTTTTTTACCGGTGTGGAGCCGCAACAAATTGCGCCGGCAATTCAATCAGGTATTTCGATTTCTTCTCAGAAGGGGACTCTCGATTGGCCCGTTCCAGGAAAAATAACCCGCGGCTTCGGTGTCTATCGTCACTCCCGGTTTGGAACTACCACAATGTGCAACGGTGTCGAAATTGCGGCTCCCGAGGGGACCGATGTACGAGCGATATTTAACGGTGTCGTCGTTTTTTCAGAATGGTTCAAGGGATACGGACAGTCGGTGATTCTGTCTCACTCTGACGGCTACTATACACTGTACGCTCACAATTCGGAGATTCTTGTGCAACGTGGCCAAACCGCTCAACGCGGACAGGTCATCTCGAAAGTCGGCTCTACCGGGTCCCTGGAAGGCAGTGTCAGCCTTTATTTCGAAATTAGAAAGAGAGACCAGCCCCTGAATCCGATGGAGTGGCTCCGCCGCACCCGAAAATAGTCTTGATGTCCGCAACGGTGACGATACGGACACCTGCAGCAGGGGTTTCAACGGCGTTTACGAGAGATGCGATCATCTGTTTGATTGACACTAATCCACAGCGAAGCGCTCCTTCTCTCGTTGAAGGAAGGCATTCAAAGAGTTTGTAAAACGGAATCAAAGCGTACGCCCATCGATGGCCGGGTCCAAGCACGTACCACGGACGCAACATCGTGGCATTCAATCCTGATTCCCGAATCATCTGCTCGGCTTCGATTCTTGTTTGAACGTACGCTTTCATCACGGGAGCCGGATGAGCAACACTCAAATAAACAAAATGCTTGATTCCGGCGTGTGTTGCTGCGTTGACCGAAGCGCGCACAGCGGGCAAATCGATTTCGCGAAAGAGCTTTGCTTTCGATGGATTTGGATTTGGAACCCCAACAAGATGAACAAAAGTATGAGATGATATCTCGTGCTTGTAGCTGTCTGAATTGAGCGGGTCCCCCGCAATCATTTTGCATCCGGCCGGAAGTTTGCCCTCTGATCCTTTCCGAACGAGGCCTTCAACGCTATGGCCTTTCTGCAGTAACGCTGCAATCAGACGGGTGCCAAGATATCCCGTGCTTCCCGCAACAAAGACTCTGTGTTGCTCACTCACCACTCACCACGGCAGATGAAGCTGTAAAAAACAATCGTTTACAGGTCAGGCTACTTCTTCGCTGTAATTGGTTTTTCCTTGCCGGAGGAAATCCGGCTGTATGAGGCGATTCCAAGCGCAACCAGCCGGTCATCTTTACACGCATAAACCTTGAGCTCACAAACAATCAATTGCCGTCCTTTCCTTACGATTTTGCCGATCGCGTACATATCGTCTTTGTAGACAGGAGAAATGAAGTTCATTTTGATTTCTGCTGTTGCAACCGGAGTTTCGCCGACCACGGTAGCTGCTGCAAAATATCCGGCCGTATCGGCAATGAGCGTAATCAGGCCTCCGTGAACCACTCCAAAAAGCTGTTCGAAATCGTTTCGGAAAGGAAGAGTGATCTTACAAACTCCTTCTTCCAGGACTTCCAGTCGCTGACCGACAAACCTGGAGATTCTCGCGATCTTTGCTCTTTCCTCCCAGACTTCAAACGATGGATTTGCCGGCAACTTTATCGTACCTTTTCAGTTGTGTTTTGTTTGTGAAAATTAGCGGAAGTCGCTTTTGTTGTATTTTACTTCTCCTCGAATTTTTAAAAGCGCTTCTTCGGCTGTTGACGAAGTGATTGTATCACTGTCTCTTTGCGCCGTAATCAGAGGACCCAGGATCACATCATCTGTTGCGGTAAACAATCCCGGGTTGTCACAGATGTACCGGCACACTCTTCTACGTTCATCGATAATTCCTTTATTCAGGAACGAGCCCATCATTTTAAGGAACTGCGAACGTTTGGGATGTTGCTTGAAATGTTTGCTCTGCAGCAACTGATCCAGCACAAGATTTCGACCTTCAAGGTTGTTGTCCTTCATCAGAACATCTGAAACTTGAAACCAGTCGGTCTCACCGGGTTTTGTAAAAAAAAGGAATTCAGGTTTCGCCACGCCCATTCCTTTCTGGTACAGAAACCACGAGATTTTTTGACCAAATGATAACTCTGCCATGATGAGTCACCTCCCGTTTACTTATTTCAACACAAACGGAACTCAAAGGGCAATAGCGTGGTGCAGACGTCGAGAACGCGTCCAAACCAGGAGCTATCTGGGGAGCGGGTGACGAATGGTGCTGGTATTATTGAACTGGTCGGTGCTCTTGAGTGTGATGAACTCCGCTCCTTCGGAAGTTACCTCGATCCTGTAGGTTTCCTGTGGTGAGTCGTCGATTGAATCCACCGGGAAAACCGTAATCCAGATTCCGGGCTGAACGGAGTATTTTAGCTGTCTGATCGGACTGAAAAGGTCCGTCACTTTTGTTTCAACGATGATTGTTTTTCCATTATTTGAAACCTGTGAAACTTCAATCGAAGGAGCGGAGTTATCTACATCGAATGGGACGCCTTCCCTGGAATTAGTCAAAGCAAGCTTTCCCGGATTGGTCAGCCGGTCGGAAACAGTGATTCGAACCAGATAAGCGCCGTCCGGAACGGTCTGAGTATCCCACGCATAAACATTCTCTTTAATCTCTTTTGCCATGAGTTTCCAGTTCATTTCTTCAGCATGTCTGTAATAGACATCAAATATCAAAGCATCCTGATTTGAATCAGACGAAGTCCAGGTTATGGTTTGATAGCTCTTCCGGTATTCGGGTTTACCGCCCATGAAGGGTGTCGCCTGCTGCTGTATTTCGTTTCTCTCAAGGTTTGAGTCTGGGCCGGCCGCAACGGCTCCGGCGACATCATCCTGTGAAAAGCCGCCCGTTTTTCGAAAAATGGCGCCGGGAGGGTGAATGGTTATGGAGTCAATACCGGGCCTGATATTCTGCTGAAGATAGGCGATCCGAACACTTCGAATCACTGGAGAGTTTGTGCTCGTCATCGTTTTTAATTCCGCTTTCCATTGGAAGAATCGTCCTTTTGGATTTACAATTTGTGATCCGCCGGGCGTGGACCCGGCGCCTTGCCACGCGGACCACGTTTCATCAGGACTATTCGTATTTCCGGACCTGGTTGAAAAAGCAACGGATGTGCCTTCAGGCAGCGTCCCTTTCCATGTGATGCGTCCCCATGTTGAAATTGTGGTTGCGTCCTTGATCTCCGACACGAAAGTTCCGGTTGTCGAATGCTGCTGGACCAGCTCATAGATATTTCCGGGATTTGCTGTTGCAACAAGAGTTCTTGTATCTCTGATGAGGTTGGTGATCTGATCCTCCGCTGTTTTCAATAGAATCGTGCTCTTCTTGTTTTTGTTCAGCAGAACCAGCCTGGATTTCTTGCCGGTAGAAAGAAGCAAGTCCTGTCCGTATTCTTTAATGTCCAGAATATAATCTTCAGATGAATAAAGTACATCAGTTGTTCCATCCGGATTGATCCTGCAGAACTGTGACACAGTCGGTCTTGCCGGGGCGCCGGGAGGCTGAACTACAAAAGGAGTTGTCTCTACGGTTGTTACAACAGTTGCTTCTGATGACTCATCGGTGACGATGTCCGGGGCCTGCTGTGACTGCGCCGCGGGCTGCGGTTGCTGCGTGATAACAGGCTGTCGAGGCTCAGGAGGCGCCGGCATTCCGGTGATTGCAGCAAAATAAATTTCGTCTTCCGGTGATCGATAAATAGCCGTAATCTGTTGCTGTTGCGCATCGTAGAGAACAGAGGTTTTCCCGTTTGATTCTATGGCATACAGAATTCCATTTTTATCGGAGCCGGCCAGCAACCCTCTTCCTTTCTGCCAGAGCAGGGCGGTGATGTTTGCCTCATTTGTATCCACAAACAATTTTCCCTCACCGCTCTTATCGATCCTGTAGATTTTTCCCTGATCTCCCGTAGCCGCGTATAGATTTCCCGAGTCATCCAGCGCCAGGCTCCAGATATACTTGTCGGAAGGGTCGTAGAATATTTGAGATGTGCCGTCCTTCTTGATCTTGTAAATCCTGCCGTCCGGTGAAGTCGCCGCAAGCAGATTTCCATCACCATCCAGTACCATACTCTGTACTTCCAATTCAGCAGTGTCCAGAAGAATGGATGCTTTGCCTGCAGCATCAATTTTCAGGATTTTGCCGTCATTTCCGGTGGCCGCATACAACACGTCTCCATCACGGAGAATCTTCCAGATGATCGAATCTGTTCCGCTGTAAATTCTCTTCAGTTGCGGCGCAAGAATTAGTTCACCGTCGCTTGTAATGGAGACTGATTGCGCATCACCGGCTGAAAATTGTTGCTGCGTGTTCTCTTCCCAGAACTGAGGCGTCACGCAATAAACTGTAAAAGGCAGAAAAAAAACGAATAAAGTGAGAGTCGCTTTCATAGATGTTTCAGTCAGTTTTGTTTTGGGAGAACCCGAACGGAGAAGAATTTCAAGCCGGTAAGAAAATAATCAATCGGATGACTATCTTCTGAAAGAATCAGGCTGTTAATCTTTTGCGAACTTCCGATAGTTTGAGACGATGAAAGGATTGAATGAGCGGAAGCCGGCAGTCGTGGGAGGGTGCGTCCTTTCATCACTAGGCTCGGTTCAGCGAGAAATGTCTTTACATAGATTCTGTCATTGGAGCGGAGGTTGTTGAGCAGGTTGATGATCTGGTCCAGGCTATCGGGCTTGTAAGCTTTTCCGAACATCGCGTATTCCTGGCGGCTGATTTCCTGACCGCTTCCTACGACAAAGTGTAGGGCAGGAGAATTCAAATCATCGGGAATCTTGAGGTCAAATTCTTCTACCTGTGTTTTCCCCTGAAACGTCTTGTAAACGGCCTTCAGGTTCAGCGTGTCGCCCGGACGAACTTCATTGCGATCAAGCCAGACTTCCATCAACTCGGCCTCTTTTCGTTTGGAACCCAGATCCACGTTCAGCGTGACTCGTTCCACGTCCACTCTGCGGAACTCATTCGCCATGACAGTATAAAGGACAGACGCCATGTACTGCGATGCGTTCGAAAAACTGGCCATGCCGCTGAAGATATTGTTGAACTGAATTGCCGTAGCATTCTTCAAGTCAATGGTCCCTGTGATTTTCAACGTGCTGTCGCCATATCCAATCTGGGTGGCCAAAATCGTATTCTGAAAAGCAAAATCCAGAAGAATCGGGGCGAGTAGATTGTGATTAACCACTTCAAAATTGAAATCCCGTTTCGTTTTTGATTCGTCATTCAAGCTCACAGAGACTGGAATTAAAGGCGACTTTGGTCCGATGACTCCAAAAACTGCGGAGCGGAAATCCTGCCTCACCGAGCCGACAACCGGTCCCCCGGAACCAAGCTTAAATGAAGAAAATAGACTTGGAACTACCGCAAAAATTCTGGCCGTTGCCATGGGAAAATCGATGGGACCCAGGTTAAAGAATGGATGTCCAAACGCAAGAATCTTATCCTGGTCCCGATATGTCACCGTGCCGATTGCGCCAATATCCAGGTCTCCGCGGATCAATTGCACGCTGACGGGCGATCCGGGTTCCAGATCTCCCACGGGGGCGTCTGACGAACCTGACACCATGCCTGCCTGCATCGGTTGCATGCCAAAACTATTGAACAACGGGCGAAAACGGTCTACCAGTTTAGCATCAAAACCGGAAACCATGAGCGGCGTGGCAATCGGCGTTAACTGAATGTTTCCTATGCCCGGCACAGACGTATCCAGTTGCGGCAACGCAGGAAATCGATTCATCATAACCGATTCGAATTCATAATATTGCGCGATCTCAAGCGGTGGCTGGATGGGGATTTCGACCGGCTGCGTTTCAGCTTCCAGCATCGATTCAATCGGAGTAATTCCGGCAATCGCCTTTTTCGAAAACGGCCAGGAATATGCAACAGCGCCAATCATCTTGCCGTCTACAAAAACCGGACTGCCGCTCATGCCGGCAATGACTCCGGTTTCTTCCAGATTGCCGCCCTTTAAGACACCAAGAATCAGACTGTGCTGCGGAAAAAAATTATTGAGCACACCGAGAATTTCGACTTGAAATTCCTCAATTGTATTGCCTTTGAAAACGGTTCGTCCCGTTCCTTCCATTCCTTCTTTAACTTCGGAGAGCGGCATGATGTTGGTGCCGTACACGGCTGGGGCCAGTAAAATCAACGCAATCAGCAGGGACAGGCTAAAGCGTTTCACGCCTTGACGGTTTTTTTCATCCATTTCGTTCCTATAAACATTAATGTAATCATTCCCAAAATGCCAGTGACATCGGCGATCCAGTCGTAGACGGAGGGGTTTCGTCCGGGAACAAACATCTGGTGAATTTCATCGGATGCTGCATAGGCCGCTCCGACCCAAAACACAGTCATTGTTCGGCTGCGCTCCACGGTCCAGAATCGCTTTTTTGCCAGGGCGCGCCAGTGAAGCAATGCAAAGACGGAATATTCGGCCAGATGAACCGCCTTGTCTGAAATGTCCGGAGCCCCTGGAAACGTGGATATGGAAGATAAATAGAAGATGAGCCCTGCAAAACAAAGAAAGGGTCCCCAGTAGAACACAAATCGACCGGACGATTTCATCGAAGCGGAAACGGATACATAATCCAGCCAATCAAAAGAGCAATCGCCACAAGGGATGCAAAAAATTTCCAGAAATAACGCCACTGTTCACGCGGAGTTTTCTTGGTGACCAGCGCGATTACAATCGATGTCAAAAAAGCAAAACCGGTCATCAGTAAAAAATGACTGGTCATTCCTTCCTCTTCATGACAATGTCAAAGGCATCCAGAATTACGAGGAAATTCAGAAGTCCGGCAACCCAGGTGAACGTATTTCCATACTCGAAAGTGATGTTGCTGATGACTCCCTGGCCGAAGTTAAAACGGCCCGCAAACGGATAAAAGTAGAATTCGCTGTGGTTTTGCGCATAAGTGCCGACAGCCCGCGTTACGAAGTACGGAGTCCCGACCCCTGTTTGTGCAACCATTGCAAAAAATGTTAACGGCTGCTGTCGCTCGTAATGCCAGATCTTGGCGCCAAGATTCATACCCCAGAAAAAGAGAATCATGATGCACAGAAAAAAAGTAACGGCCCTTTTCGGTTTCTTTAATAAAAGATGTCCGGAGCCGGGAATCATCCAGCCGAGTACACAAAGAACTGAGATGTACCACAGATTGGATGATACTGTGACCGGTTCAACTTTACGCGCGCTCTCTGTCATGGTTGTGTAAGAATAAAGCCAATATTCTATTGACGCAAGACCGAATGTCAAACACCCGGCGCATCGCGGGTGCGGCTAATCCAACTGTGTTCCGGCTTCTTCCACCTGGTCGCGGAACTTTTCCAGTGTTTGCGAAATCACCTGGATCTGCTCTTCGGCCAGTTGCCATTTGCGTTGTTCAATGGCTTCGCGAATGGCGGGGAGCGATTTGGCCGCATAGCCCGTGTAGACGCCGGGAGCATAAATCTGATGGGTAAACCAGCGACGCCCGGGTAATCCTTCTTTCCGGGTCAGTGATCGTTCACTGAGCATCAAGATGGAATTGAGTTTCTGTGTTTTCGGAACCGGCAGTGTCTTGCCGTTTTTCATCAGTTCAGCATATTCCTTTTGATACTCCTTTGCGCTTTTTTCAAGACGCGCGGCGGCGTTTTGTAGCGGCGCAAAATTCAAATGAGGCACCGTGTCCTGAATTTCCGGAACCACAAAAGTCCTGGTCGGATCAAAGTAAGTATCAAATATTTTTTCGCGAATCATTGTGTTTTTCATTTCTGTTTCTTCGCGCATCTGATTCGTGAGCTCCAGCAATTCCTTTGTGTAGCTGTTGATGTTATCGGCCAGACCGGTAAATTCAAACGGCAAAATCTCTGCATCCGCCAGACGGAGAACGCAACGGCCACCCGTTTTTGCAAGCGCGATGCCGTATTCAAATTTCGGATCCATAAATCGGACATAATGATCGAACGAATCGTAGATGGAATGGTATTGTCCGTATTCATCTTCTCCGCCATAGCCCATGGTCAGGGATGCAATGCCTGCGTGTTGCAGGAATGGGGTGAAATCGGATCCGGATCCGGCTGCAGGCAAACGAAGGTCCTCGCGCTCACGAACCTCCCGTCTGGCTGCGGGATCGCCTTCAACAAGGAGATATGCGCGCATTCTTTGGCTGACGGGTACCTTTTTCTGGGGATCTTCTACGTCACGCAAAACCTGATTCAAGAACTTTTCGAGTGTTTGCGATCCTTCAGCGTAAAAGAATCCCCGGGAGTTGCTGTCCGAGTTGATGTATGCCACAGCCTTTTGCTGCAGTTCATCGCGATGCGTTTCTACCCACTCGGTGGACCCGAGCAGTCCCTGTTCCTCACCGTCCCATGCAGCGAAGACAATGGTCCGCTTCGGCTTCCATCCGCCACGCGCCAGTTCTCCTATCGCTCTGGCTTCTTCCAGTAAAGCGACCATCCCGCTGACCGGATCTGTTGCGCCGTTTACCCATCCGTCATGATGGTTGCCGCGTATGATCCATTGGTCCGGGTGCCGGCTCCCTTTCATTTTTGCTATTACGTTGTAAATCGGCGCCAGATCCCAGTTGAATTCCAGTTTGATCCGCACTTTTGAAGGGCCAGGGCCTATGTGATACGTAATCGGAAGATTCCCGCGCCAGGTCTCAGGCGCCACGTGCCCTCCAAGAGCCTTCAAAAGCGGCAACGCATCCTTATACGAAACAGGGAGGACAGGGATCTTTGTGATATTCGGCGAGTCTTCCCGTTTGATTCTGGTTGCATTCTCGGTGGCTCCTGTAAACGGCGTTAGCGGATCCCCATCATGCTCAGTAAAATCCATGACCGATCCGCGTTGAACGCTGCTGTCGCTTCGGAATCCGCCTTTCGGATACACGTCTCCATAAAAATAACCATCACCTCTCGGATCGGAGTAAATGATGCAACCGATCGCTCCGTGCTCTGCTGCTACCTTCGGTTTTACTCCACGCCATGCTCCGCCATATCTCGCAATGACAATTCTGCCTTTTACATCGATGCCGCGCAGCTTTAACTCTTCGTAATCTTTCGGTACCCCGTAATTAACATAAACGAGTTCTCCGGTCACATCACCATCAATTGAATATGCGTTATACGTAGGAAGCTGTTCCTGCTGTTGTCCTGATGTCGCGTCTTCTTTCAACTCAGGCTCCGCTAAATCTGCAATGAACTTTTCAGGCTCCAGCATTTCTACAATTCGAGTTTTAGGAGTGGGGAAAAGAACCTTGAATTCCTCAATCTGAGTTTCGTACCCCCATGATTTGAACAATTCCGACATGTACAGGGCATTATCTTTTCCGTGCGGCGATCCGGTATGATGCGGGCGCGACGAAAGACGCTTCATCCAATCGCGCAAGTTCCCGGCATTGAGAAGTCCGTCAAATTTATTTTCCAGCGAGAACTGTTCCCCCGATTGCTTCTGCGTAAATCCAAGAAGCGGCTTATCTTCAGAAACTCCTGAGGCAAAAAAAGGGAAAAACAAAAAAATAAAAATCGCAAACAGTGCTGTACAACGCATCGATCCTCCTTGAATTCAGACGGATTATTCTACCTGAAGTTACTCATCTCACGAAGCCATATAATCGAAAAATGTTCTACCGCTTCTTTGTATCTGCTGATATGGTATTATCCGAGTCCTTGCAGACGAAGATAACAGGGAGCCAACAAGCCGAAGTTTCAATTGATCGCGAGAAACAGAAGTATGCAATTCATGAAGCGGAATCTTTCTGCGTTGCTGACTGTGATCTTACTTCTCGTCTTCTTCTCACCGGTTTGCGGAACCCTCTTTCAATGTGGGTGCACGTATCTCTGGTCGGGCAGCGACAGGCATTGCAGAGTACAGGAATGTCCATGGTGTCATGCAGGCCACGATTCCGGACTAACAGTTCGCACAATTTTGCATGGTTTGCCCCCCGCTTTGATGTGTGTCGCCGCTATTCTGGTGATCCGGCTGATAAAGCGATCGGGAATCAAAAACCTGTTTGTCGATGTTGCTGCGGGCCTGGCTGCAGGGTTGGCTGTAGCCGTCGTTGTTTCATTGCTCTATCGACTTCTTCCCATTTCGTGATACAAAAGAACGCTTATGCCTGACATAATTCTGGATGTGCGTAGTTTGAAAAAGCGCTACGACAATCTGATTGCCGTAAACGATATCAGCTTTCAGGTTTTCAAACAGGAGATTTTTGGGATCCTCGGTCCGAACGGCGCCGGTAAAACTACAACCCTGGAGATGATTGAGACTCTCAGACCCATAGACAGCGGAGACGTATTCCTGAACGGTCTGGAAGTAAAAAAGAATCCGCAAAAGGTCAAGATCAGCATTGGCGTTCAACTGCAAAGTTCTTCCTTTTTCGACAAGCTGTCACTGCAGGAGTTGCTTTCACTGTTTGGTGAACTTTACGGAAGGAAGGTGGATGCAAACAAACTGTTGCAGGAGGTTGAGCTTCAGGAGAAAAAAGACGCACGCATTTCCCAGCTTTCGGGCGGACAAAAACAACGGTTCTCAATTGCAGCGGCACTGGTGAATGATCCGGTCGTTCTGTTTCTGGATGAACCAACAACCGGACTCGATCCTCAGGCGCGCAGACACCTGTGGGATGTGATTCGAAAAATTCGCTCCGAAGGCAAGACCATTGTTCTAACAACGCATTATATGGAGGAAGCGGAGGAACTCTGTGATCGTGTAGCGATCATGGATTACGGCAAAATCATTGCGCTCGCCGAGCCGAAGACCTTGATTGAAGAACTATTGAAATCCGGTTTCACAAAAGAACGAGTTGAGCGCCTCGCCACTCTGGAAGATGTGTTTCTCCAGCTAACGGGACATTCTTTGCGGGAGGAACAATGAGATTGAAGTGGTTGCTGACCGTTGCCGGCTTGAAAATGTTTTTTCGGGAAAAAGAAGCTGTTTTCTGGACTCTCTTTCTACCTTTGTTCATGGTGGTTCTTTTCGGTTTTGTCAAATTCGATCAATTCGGAACCATTCAACTCGGACTTACGGATCTTTCTCACGGCAAGAACGAAGAATTAATGACGGCGTTGCGGCAAATAAAAACATTCCGGATCCATGATGGCACAGAGGAAAGCGAGCGTAAGGCTCTTGAAAAAGGCGAGCGCGACCTCGTCCTTGTCATTCCCGAATCATTGCAGCCCGGACAACCTCTTCCACTTTACTGGAATGAGGCGAAACCGCAGGAAGGCAAGGTCGGAGAATTGATCGTACAGCAGATATTTGATGACATAGCGCTTCAGAGCTTGCCGGGCGTGAAACGGATTCAGGTGAAACTTCAGGGCGTCAAAAGTCGCAAATTGACTTACATGGATTTCCTCCTGCCCGGCATTATGGCCATGTCCATTATGCAAATGGGTATTTTCAGTGTGGCTTTTGTCTTTGTGGATTTGAAAAAAAGAGGTGTCCTTCGTCGCTTGAAAGTAACTCCTATGAAACCGGTCGATTTCATATTTGCTCACGTCATTACCCGTCTGGTTGTACTGTTGCTGCAGGCAACGGTCCTCATCGGCACGGGTCTTCTCTTTTTCAATCTTAACTTTACAGGGAACCCGTGGAATTTGTTCGTTGTGGGTGTTCTCGGAGCCATTGTGTTTCTAGCAATGGGATTCTCCATTGCCGGCGTTTCGAAGTCGGAAGATCAAGTTGCTCCCCTCGCCAACGTCATTGTTCTCCCGATGATGCTTCTCTCCGGAATCTTTTTCAGTCGCGCGAATCTGCCGGGCTTTGCTCACTGGATCACAGGCTGGTTCCCGCTGACTTTTCTGGCAGATGCCATTCGCAGCATTGCCATTGACGGAGCTTCACTGAAGGATGTCATCTGGCAGATTCTGGGTCTCGGTCTGTGGGGCTTCGCTTCTGTTTTCGCAGCCATAAAACTCTTTCGCTGGGAATGATTTACCGGAACAAATCCGAAATCCGAAAACCGAAATTCGAAACAAATCCGAAGCACGAAATTCTAAATTCTAAACACGAGTATGCCCATACCTGATTTGCGTTGCACGCGGGTTGTAAAAGCTGCGACCGTCGGAGTCTCTCGGGCCGCGTTTCGGATTTAGAATTTAGAAATTCGGATTTGTTTCGAATTTCGGTTTTCGGATTTCGGATTTAGCCTTGGATTTCTTGGATTTGGGGTTCATTGTTTGCCTTAACTATCCATGCTAAAATGTCAGAAACTCAATACGATTAGGAGGGTTTACATGAGCAGATTTCGATGGTTTTCGATACTGGTTGTTTCAATTCTGTGGACTTCATCATTGTTTGCGGTTACGGACGAAGAAATTTTTCGCGCATTCAGCTTGAACCTTACAACACCCGGAGCTCGAGCCATCGGAATGGGTGGCGCTTTCATTGGACGGGCTGATGACGCAACTGCAGCGGAAACGAACCCCGCGGGACTCACGATTCTTGCTCGTCCTGAAATTTCGCTGGAGTATCGTCATCGTGACGACAGACAGTTTGATACTTCAATCATCAATCTGCCCATCACGAATCTGGATTCCAACCCGTCTGCTCCACATGGTGTCGATTTTGCGCTTGCCAACTTTAACGCTTCCGATAATTTGAACAGCGTAGATGCAATCGGATTTGCCAGTTACGTTCATCCGTTCAGCAACTGGACATTCGGTTTTTCGCGTCACGAGCTGATAAATGTTGAAGCGCGCCTTGTTGGTGATGTGACTGCAAGTCCTTTTCACTTTATCGAAGCCAACAGTTTTTCCGGTAATTCTGAGATACAGGATGTGAATTATTCTTTTTCCGGCGCGACAAAGCTGGGAGACAACATCTCCATCGGAGGCACCTTCAAAATCAGTGATTTCAGCATTAAATCAAATATCGGCGCGCGGCAAAAAGCGCAGCCGGGTTTTGGTCAGCATTTCACTTCCGTATACGATACTTCGGATGTCAGAGTCGGTTTCAATTTAGGTGTCCTTTGGAACCTTGGTCCCAATGTTTCTGTCGGGGGCGTGTATAAGAACGAGCCCAAATTCGATTTGAAGACGGTTGTCACCAACGTTGACCGCGCAGGGGGTCCGCAACAGGTGATCGATAATGTCGATTTCGATGTGCCGGATCAGCTTGGTTTCGGCCTGTCGGTTTCAGCTGCAAACGTTACTTTCAACTTCGATGTTGTTCGCGTCTTCTACGGCCAGCTCGAAAACGTGGAATCCGGCTTCTCTTTGTTTACACACTTGTTGCCGTTCCCGAAGGACCAGTTGAGATTTAGAATCGATGATGGAACAGACGTTCATATTGGCGGTGAATATCTGATTCGCGGTGAAAGCACAGTTCTTGCTTTCCGTGGCGGGTTTTACCGGCAAAGTCGCAACCTCTTTTACTTTGTTTCGGCTCCCTCGGGAGGCGATTTCCTTGCGCCAATTTTTGGAACCGATCGTCCGGATCCGTTGAATCACCTTACGGTCGGAGGTGGAGTTACGTTCGGTCATGTTCAGTTCGATCTTGCTGGCGACTTTACACTTGAAGAGGAACTTCGTCAGGATTCTCTTCTGCTGTCAAAGAAAGAAGTGTCGCATCGAGGTTTCGAACTCATTCTATCTTCCGTTGTGAGGTTCTAAGCTCGGGATGTTGTCGTGGTACAGGTTTCTGATTCTGAGTGCCACGATTTTAGTTGCTGTTCCTGCCTTTTCTCTCGAATGGTATAAGGCCTATCAGAAAGGGCAGGACAAGATCAAAAAGGGAGATTGCGCCGAAGGGCAATCTCTTATCATGGAGGCCCTCAAAGGGAATCCGCGTTCCGATTTGCGTGCTCCCACTTACGGCACGTTCAGCATCGAGTACATTCCTCATTTTTACCTGGCACAGTGCGCATTTCAGACCGGCAGGTTTTCAGACGCCCAGAAGTATTTAAAGGAAGCAGAGTCTGCGCGCGTGGCCACTTCCAGCAAGGCAAAAGAATACGCTGCTTTGAAAGCCGGGATTGATGCGGCGTTGCTGAAAGAAAAAGCATTGAAAACGATAGTAACAGTGCCTCCGCCAGTGGTGGAAAAACCGGTGGAACAGAAGCCGCCGCCACCGGTGATTGAAGAGAAGAAGCCGCCGCCTCCACCAATTCAGGACGTAAAACGCGATAATAGCCTTGCCATTAAGACGAATGTTCGTGAAGCTCGTTCTGCTCTTGACCAGGGACGCTATTCGGATGCCAGGGTGGCCGCAAACCGGGTTCTGGAAATGGAGCCTGCAAATGTGGAAGCGCGCAACGTTCTGAATGAGATCGCGAAACGACAGGCCGCAGAATTTCAGGCTCAAGAAATGCAACAAAAGCTGAGGGATGCGGAAAAGGCTTTGCGAAACGGAGATCTTGCTTCGGCTGAAAACCAGATTCTTGCGCTGAAAATTCAATATCCTTCGGATGCCTCTGTTCGATCGTTGCTGAATCAAATTCAAAAAGAAAAAGACAGCCGGTTAAGGGACTTGAAGGATGAGGAGTATCGACGCGGAATCGAAAAAGAGGTGATCGTTGCTTACTATCGCGGAGCGTATGATGAAGCAATCCGTCTGGCTCAGCAGGGTCTTCCCAGAATGCCTCAGAGCTGGAGATTGCACTTCTTCACAGGGTGTTCATACGCTGCGCTGTCAATTCTGGCGGAGAGGGGGAATGAGGATCATTTGCGGATGGCTCGCGAATCATTTCGAAGAGTCCGGTCGCTATCGGGTGATATCTCCGTGCCGCCCCACATCTCGCCCAAGATTCTGGAGATCTACAGAGCGTCTTAATATTGAGGGCTGATGAATTGTCCGAATTGTTCAACCGAGATCAAACCGCAAACACGGTTTTGTCCGGGTTGCGGAGCCAACGTTGAGCTTGCCGCCGCCGCGAATCTTATTTCCGATCAAGATCCCAAAATCGCTGCTTTTGAGAAAGCCCTTGGATACAAATACAAGATTTTGCGCAAACTTGGCTCCGGCGGTTTTGCCGACGTGTATCTTGGCGAGCACACGCAGCTCGGTCGAAACGTTGCCATTAAAATTCTTCGTGGCGCTGATGATCCGGAAACAATAGAACGATTCCGCCGTGAGGCCAGGGCGGCCGCAAAACTTTCGCATCCCAACATCATTGATATTTATGACGTAGGTGACAGCGGTTCCATCTATTACTTCGTCATGAAACACATCCCCGGAGACACGCTGGCGCAAAAAATGCGGCGCGAACGTAAAATTCCCCCGGCAAACGCCATCGAAATCATAAAACAACTGGTGGATGCGCTTGCGTACGCTCACGATCGCGGTGTTGTGCATCGCGATATTAAACCGGCAAATGCATTACTGGACGAGTTTGGAAAACCGGTTCTGATGGATTTCGGAATAGCCCGCATGGCGTTCGTCGGCCAGTTGACACGGACCGGTACGTTGATGGGAACTCCGCATTATTTGCCTCCGGAACAGCCGCTGGGAAAACCAGTGGACGGCAGAAGCGATCTGTACAGTCTGGGCATCATGTTTTACGAGATGCTGGCAGGGAAGGTCCCGTTTCATGATGATGCGGCGATCGCTTTGATTTACAAGCACATCAATGAACAGCCGCCGCCATTGAAGAGTGTCACACCGGAGCTGGATCCGCAACTCACCGCCATTGTCCACAAAATGATAGAAAAACTTCCGGAAAACAGATTTCAGTCTGCTCACGACCTGTATGAGGCCCTGGAAGCGCTGGCGGAAATTTATCCAACGAAAATGACCCCGACGCGACGCAGCACTCCCGGGGGCGCCAGGGACACCGAACGATTGTTTCTTCTGGCAGAAGAGCACCATCAGCAAAGGAAGCTTGTCCAGGCAATGGAAATTTATGGAACGATTCTGCAACGCGATCCTGAAAACAAACAGGCTGCGCAAAAAAGAGAGACGATTACCGGATTGCTTTTCCAGAGTATTGCAGACCACTCCAACCAGCACGACTTAGTTTCAGCCCGGAATGTCCTGAATGACCTTCGCCATCTGATTCCCTCTGATCCTCGAATTGCAGAAGTTTCGGCAGAACTTGAACGGGAGGAACAAAACTTTTCGAAACAAAAGGAATTCCGGACCCATTTTGAATCGGCACAGCTTGCCCTGAAACATGATAACGCGGGCAGCGCCGTGGAACATCTGACGAAAGCTCTAACCATCGATCCGACGAGTGACGAAGCGAGAACGCTTTTACGCGATGCGCGCGCCTCATACGAAAAGAACAAACGGAAGGCTGAATTTGAAAACGCTTTCGGTGAGGCCGAATACCACTACAGCCAGGGCTCATTCGATGAGGCTCTGACAGCGGTGCATAAGGCGCTCAAGCTCGAACAAACAACACAGGCTACTTTGCTGGAAGAGCGGATTCAGGCTGCATTGAAAGAGAAGGCGTACCGGGATGCGGAAGAAAGGAACATCATTCAGGAAGTTGATCATCTCTGCGAGCAACTGTCCTTTTCCGATGCTATGAAATTGTTGTCCAGCGTAAGGAATGATTCTCCGAAACTGGTGAAAACTCTCCTGCCGAAGGTTGAGAGAAACCAGGATATTTATCAGAAGTTCCTGGATAGTCAGGACCTGTTAGAACAGGGAAAATTTCCGGACGCAAAAAAAACAATCGATGAGTTTCTTGCGTTTCCGACCCCTTATGAATTCCAGGCCTTTTATGCTCTGCGGAAACAGGCTGAAGAGGCTCAAAAAAATATTTCGATTCAGGTAGCGGAAGAGGAATTTGAACAAATGTTGAAAAAGGCCGATACATTTTTGCGTCTCGGCCAATTGAATCAGGCTAAAGAAATCTGCCGGGCGATCCTGGCCCAAAATCCACAGCACAGTGCAGCACGATCAAAATTCGAAGACATTGAACGCCAGATGAAAAGCAAGGAGATGCAAATCGATACCGGGGAATTCCTCAAGCAATTGGGGCAGACATCGATTCGACCTCCCGACACTCAACCGCAGATGCCCTCTCCACAATTTCCGCCAAAATCGCAGGAAATCAAAATTCCCGTTCCCACCGTTACGCAGCCCGCGCCCAGCCCTCCAGTACAGGCGCCTGCGCCGGCAATTCCTCCTGCAAGGCCCGCTCCGGCGCCTGCGGCAAAACCGGTTCCGGCAACTCAGAAAGCGCTCACAGAAAGTGTGGCAATTTCACCATTTTTGAAATGGGGTCTCGGTGCTGCCGCCGGTCTTATACTTCTCTTCCTTTCGTTTCTAATTTTCTGGTCTCCAGAAGGAAAAACAACGGATATTCCGCTTAAAGATGTGCCGGTGAAGGATGTAAAAGTAAATCCGGTCGATGACACTACTCCGGTTCCTGCCCCTCAAGAGGTTACCATTTCTATTGATGTCTCCCCCTGGGCAGAAATCGAAATCACCGGCGGCGGCTTAACCGGGCCCCTGAAGCAGGTCACACCTGCCAGATTCAATCTTATTCCCGGTCGGTACTCACTCGTAGCCAGGAATCCGGGTTTTTCCAACTTCAATCAAACCATCAATGTGGATGGCATTCATCGCGACTTTCGGTTCAGCTTCCAGCAACTCGATCCTCATTCAATTGCAGACGCTCTTGTGAAGTAGTCTGCGCAGGTCTTAAGTCGAATCTTTTGCCGGCCGCAAGCCAGATCAGTACCGCCAGCAAATAGATTAATGGGATAGAGAGCGTCAGGGCCTTGTAACCGACCACCATCGCTCCATACTCAATGCATCCTCCGATCATTGCTCCAAGGAGGTTGCTTCCCAGTGCTTCGTTGACGGCCGGAAAGCCATCAAGCAACATGCTGAAGAGTACACTGGAAAAGAAAACAGGAAGCGACGCTACGACAATGTACAAAACGGGTGCAATCGAGGCGTTGCTGAAGGCAGCAACCATATCGTTTGCCCGGAACCGCCAGATAAGCAGCAGTGTGATAATAAGGCCAACGGCGTAGATGACAGGCTGGAGCGGTAAGCACTTACGCTGGACCATGAAATTCCCGGCAAATGCCATGAGAAGAATAGCCACAATCACCTGGCCGACAACCTGCCATGTGTTACCGAAAAGAAGCGCGACTTGCATAATCAGAACAGTCTCCATCAGCATGAACGCTACACCGAAGAGAAAGAATACAAGTAACATCCGCAGATGTCCTGTCCGGCTCTCACTTCCTGATGCTGTGAGTTTCAACCCTGCCAGCGAAGCAACAATCACAAAAGCAATGAACTGCAGGAATTTCCATGCGCTGGGAGCGCCATCACCCAGATATAAAAACGGCCAGTCGTCGGTCAGGATCGGCGCCGTGGATGCGTCCCGTAGTGAAGCCGGAACCACAAATGGCCCGGTCTGCTGTTCGAAGCCCTGTCCTACTGCGTACAGCCACTGATTACCCCAGGGAACAATCCGGTAAGTCCGGATATCAGATCCGAAGACTTCATTCAACGTATGTAGAATTTTCAGACGCGCCGATGGAGTCATCCATGCATAAAGCATGAGTCGTCCGCCGCCGGCAAGATGCGTTTTGCATTGCTCAAAGCATTCTCTGGTATAAACAAAACTGTCCAGTCGAAAGCCTGCAGCGTTTGATGAGCCTGGATGGCTGTCAATCCAGTAGAAAAATATGAAATCGAATTTTTCATGGCTACGCCGCAGGTAAGCGCGGGCGTCGTCAACGACCACCGTAACCCTCGGATCTTGATAGGGCTGATCTGCATTCAGTGTTCGTCCAAGGTAAACGATTGCCGGATCGATATCAACTGCAACGACGGATGCGACTCCAGCACGAAGAAGCTGCGTGACATTCGCCCCGGTTCCTGTTCCAAGCGCCAGTACTCTGGATCCGGCCAGGTGATTACGGATCGGTGCAAGATCGGCGTTTGGAATGCGATGCTGAACATCCAGCTCGGGACGTATTCGCCGGGTCTCGATAGCGGGAAACGACTGATAATAAGCGCTGTTTGCCGTCATCCCGACACGACCATCGCCAGGTTCATGACCGAGACCTTTATTCCGCAATGCGAGCCGCTGATAAGGAGAATAGACGACGAGTTCCTCCGGGGGAGACGCCAGACTCGACAGTTGCAGGAAAACCGTCATCAACAGGGCAGCTAGCACCGTTGAGCCATGTGGAAACGCCCATATCACAACAAGTGCAACCAGAGTCAACCACGTCGCAGGTGAAGTCCAGATGGCTGCAAGGAAATAAGCGGCGAGGACGCCAAGGACACTTCCCGCAAGGTTGGCGCCGTATCCTCCCAGGTCGTTACGCTTTGCAAGCAGGGCCCCCACCAACTGTCCCGGGGCGGCTGCAGCCACAACCACCAGCAAGAATTGCCAGTGCGGAGAAATAAAGAGCCCGGTAACCAGAGCGGGAAGGAAACCTGGAAGCCCCGCACCCAATTGATCAATCTCGATCATCAGTCTTAACTGCATATACTGGAGGCCGATGATCGGGAGCAGATAGGGGACGAGGGACGGTCTACGGCGACCGGTGATGAATCCGAGACCAAGTCCGAGAAAGCATCCGAGAAGCACCAGGTTTCTGTAATTTGCCAGCCACCGGTAAAAAGTCCATCGGATCAGGCACATTTCAAGAAACAGCGCAAGCGCGGCAAAAACTACATTCCATAGCAACGGACGCGCGGCCAATTGTTCGTCAATTCGCCTGGTTGTGCATTCCACAAGGGTCTCGTGTAGAAGCCTTGCACGTTTCCAGCCTGTAATGCCGAAAACGGGCACAAGAAGCGCAACGGCGACTGTTACGATGCCGAGATACCGGACAATATCTCCGAACTGGTCGATCACTAGAAGCTGGTCTGCTGAGTTCAGCAGTTGAACGCAGAGGATCGTGGCAATTGCGACCAACAGGATGCGGGGGCCCTGATTCATCGCTCTAAGAGTCCGATTGAATTGAAAACAAACGCCTGAATCTGATTCGTCGATTCGCCCAAAAGCAACCTGTTTTGCATCATTCTATAATCAGTGACCATCGCAATCAAGTCAGTACAACACAGCCAGACCCCCAGCCAGGAGATTTAGCAACCGGGGCGCTAAATGCGCAGAGAAAGTGCTGGATTACTGTACAATCAATTCATGATCACACGAATTATGCTTCTTCTATTGTTCATTTCATCCACACTAACGGCGGCTACTGCAACCCTGCGTGTCGATTACTTTCACACAGGTAACGCGAATCAGGAAATGTTCAGTCTTGATCGAATCGTGATTGAGCCGCTTCCATGGCCGGGGAATCCCGGTAAATCCATTGACGCAACGAATCTGGGCAAGTATGTCTTTGAAGTCATAGATAGAAAAACGAATCAGGTCACCTATTCCAGGGGATTTGCTTCGATTTACGGAGAGTGGGAAACAACGGAAGAAGCAAAACAGATGGTCCGTACTTTTCAGGAATCATTTCGTTTTCCCGAACCCGCCGAAGAAGTTCAAATTGTGCTGAAGAAGCGGGACACGCAAAATTCCTTTCAGCAAATATGGTCTTTTCTTGTGAATCCAAAGGATATGTTTGTTGATAGATCAAAAGCCCCGGCTCCGGCGGCGTTACTGGAACTGGAGAAGAACGGGGAGCCATCCGTCAAAGTTGACTTCCTGATACTGGGGGATGGCTATACAAGCGCTGAGCAGGCTAAGTTCGAAAAGGACGCGCGACGATTGATGGAAATTCTGTTTGCGCATTCTCCATTTAAAGAGCATCGCAGGGATTTCAATGTCTGGGGACTTTGCCCTCCGTCTGGTGAATCCGGCATCTCACGACCGTCAACTGGGATCTATCGCAGAAATCCGGTTGGAAGCACCTACGATGCGTTTGGCTCCGAACGCTATGTGCTCACTTTCGACAACCGCGCGTTTCGTGAAATTGCCGCTTTTGCTCCCTACGAATTTGTGGAGATTCTTGTCAACAATCGAACGTACGGTGGTGGTGGAATCTTCGGGCTCTACAGCACAGTGGCAGCGGATTCGCTCTGGTCTCCTTATGTGTTTGTGCATGAATTCGGTCATCACTTTGCCGGACTTGCCGATGAATATTACACATCCGATGTTGCTTATCTGCCGGCCGAGGATCGAGTCGAACCGTGGGAAGCTAATGCAACGGCGCTCCTGGATCCCGCGAACGTGAAGTGGAACGATCTTGTTTCACAAAACACTCCGATTCCAACTCCATGGGGAAAAGAGGCATTTGAAAAACACTCGGCCGAGATTCGCCGGCGCAGAAGGCAGATTCGTGCCGAAAACAAACCCGAAGAAGAAATGGACGCACTCTTTCAGGAACAAAAAGATCACGAAACAAAAACACTTGGCGCAGAAAAATATGCGCGAAAAGTCGGAGCTTTTGAAGGCGCAATGTATGCCTCAAAAGGTTACTATCGTCCCGAAATTGATTGCGTGATGTTCACCCGTAACGACGCCGGTTTCTGCTCGGTCTGTCGCCGCGCCCTCGAAATGGTGATCAATCTGTATAATCAGTGAATGAGGATTTCAGATTTCAGATTGAAATCTCAAATCTAGTTTGCTGTCCCTGTGTGGATATGGTCTTTCAAGTGATCTATGCAATAGCCGGGAGTGCCGGAACACTGTGGACAATAGCGAAAATCCATATCGGGATGTGACAGATCTGTGGCGCCGCAAATGATACATTTGTGAAACGGTTCTTTCTCCACTTTTGTTTGTGAAAACCGGCTTGCGTGAGACGTCATATGGCGTCCACCGGTCCGCATCCGGTCTTTGAGGTCGCTCCAGAAAAACAGCAGATAGTTTAACACCGACGAAATGACCATCAGTCGCGAAATCCAATCACCGAAAATGAGGGTGTACGCGTAAAAAATCCAGGTGATCAGGGCAAGCCATTTGATCTTTACCGGTAGAATAAAAAAAATGTACAGGGTGAAGTCCGGATTCAAAAACGCAAATGCAAGAAATACAGATCCCTGCAAAAAGCCGTTTGATGAAATTGCATCCGGGACAATGAAAGAAGCCACAATCGTTGCGAGGTAACCGATGAGCAAATACATGTTGTACCGGAACGTGCCCCAGTAGTGTTCCAGAGAGTTTCCCATCAGGTAAAAGAGATACCAGAAAAAGAAAGCAAAAATCGGATTCATGAACGGAGGAATTACAAGAAACGACAGCAAACGCCACACTTGTCCCTGCAAAACCAGACTCGGCTTCAGAAAAAATGCGTTCAGAATTTGAGGCTGTGCGTAAGAAATGATGTAAACCGAAACCTGGGCCATGATGAAGACCAGCGTCAGGTTAGGCACACCCCAGCTTCCGTATCGCCGTTCCAACTTGTCGATAAGCTTCATACTTCCGCCTGCAAGAATTCATACTATATGGAGTCCGGCGCGCCAAGTCAAAGAATCGACTCTCGACAGTGTTTTCATTTGTCTTTCCTCCTATCATTCTAAGAAGATTGAGATTCGCTGCAATCGACATCGCATGCGGCAATTGTGCGTGCTATGATGAATCAACGGAGGGAAAATCCATGGATGAAAAGTGGAAGAATGTCGGAGGCACACCGGGTGGCCTGAAACATTTTGTAGTCGGAATGATCATGGTGGTAGTCGGCGGGTATTTACTATTGAATCAGGTCATCGTGCACTCCGGTTTCTGGAGCCTCTTTTCGTTCTCCAATTTCGGAATCGCGCTGCTGCCGTTCCTGTTCGGAATCGGATTTCTCTTCTTCAACGGCAAGTCGATTATCGGCTGGTTTCTGACCATCGGCGGCTTTCTGGTGATTCTTGCCGGAATCATCACAAGCCTCAATATCTATTTCCGTCCAACGAGCTTATTCAACACGCTGATCATGCTTGTGATGCTGGTGGGAGGATCGGCGCTTGTCTTTCGTTCGCTGCAGTCGGTTCAGGAGAAGTAATCAGTCCAGCAGCTTGATCTCTTCCGCGAAGTATCCCGGTTCGGCTGATTCCATCACCGTCAAAGGCTCAAATCGAATCGCCGTTTTGCCGTCGGATTTCTTCTTCAATTTGCTGAGCTTGATCTTTCCAAAGTCCTGCCACTCCACCCAGTTCCAGTCTCCTTCAGTTTGATCCTCCAGCTTGTATCTCCAGCGATCCATCAATCCCGTGATCTGGTTGATGTAGGCCCAGTACTGGTCTCCAGGAGTCAGGCCAACGCTTGAAAAACTAAGATGCAAAATGTCGTATCCGTCTTTTGCGCCTTCCTGTTTCAGGCTGACACCCGCATCCAGCGTTTTGAGCGGCATGATCATCCAGTAAGTATCATTGATCCAGCGAGCGTAGGCCCATTCCAGGGTTTCCTTGAGCTGATCCCCTTCGATTTGTTGATTCTCTATCCAGGCTTTGCCTTCTCTGGTGTGCAGATCGA